>DSLMC04103__coassemble_208_pt1 | contig 174669 bp, 176 predicted proteins | sample DSLMC04103__metabat2_low_PE_036 | metagenome-assembled genome bin DSLMC04103
GGAAATCACTCATTCCGAAATGATGGCAGATGGAAGAGTAAAAGTGTATATTGAGAGACCAGACGAAAAATATGGATTTAAACATGCTGCATGCTGGCTCCCCGATTACACATGGGAAGATATTTACCATTTTTCGGAAGAAGAGATTAAGCAATTCGAAGAGATAATAAGATCAACTGCTCATCTTATTATTGAATTCTCTCAGGAAGGGGGCTTTGAGAATGCCTCAAATCTTTAGAATGGGAGAATACTGGATTTATTTCTGGACAAATGAGAATAAACCTGTTGAACCAATCCACGTACATATCGCAAAAGGAAAGCCTTCCGACAATGCAACAAAGGTATGGATTACCAGCGCGGGGAAATGTCTGCTCTGCAATAATAATTCAAGAATACCTTCACATACGTTGCGCAATATTATGAGAATGGTTGAGGCACGTAGTACTGATATTATTCAGAGATGGTTTACATATTTTGGAGAGATAAGTTATTATTGTTGATTTTTTATTGGATCGCACTTGGATACGTTATGGGGAACCGTATCATAAATAAAAGAGAGTTTTTCTTGACCTTATACCTGGTATAAGCTTTATAATAATAAAAAAATACCGGGAGGTGAATTTTATGCTGTCCGTAAAAGAAGCTTCAAAGCTGACAGGTATCTCTGAACAAAATATCCGCTATTATGAGAAACAAAAGCTGATTTCTCCAACGAGAAACTCCGGCAATGCTTATCGGCAGTACAGTGAGGAAGACATCCGGAAGTTAAAATTGATCCTGCTCTTTCGTAAACTGGATATGCCTGTCGTAGAGATCAGAAAGCTGTTTGATGGTGAAATTTCTCTTGAGGAAGCTCTGCTTATGCAGACAAAACATTTAGAAGATGAACGTAAAAAGCTGGATGCCGCGCTGAAATTCTGCTCCTTAATCCATGAATCCAGTATTGCTGATATGGATGTGGATGTATATCTGAAAAAGATGGATGAAGAGGAGAAAAGAGGATCGGTATTTGCGGAGTTTCTTAACGACTACAAGGCGGTGGTCAGATCCGAGGCGAAAAGGACTTTTTCATTTATGCCAGACGCGCCATGTAGAAATCCCAGAGAATTCACAGAGGAATTGCTGAAATTTGCTAATAAAGAAGGACTGAACATTGTTATAACAAAAGAAAGCATGTCTCCGCATTTTGAAATAGACGGAATAGAATATTACGCGTGCAGGAAAGGCGCCAGATTCGGGATCATTGTTTATTGCGAAATGGTTCACCCGGAAGATTACATACCGGAAGGAATGGATGAAAAGAAATATTACAGATATCGGGCGCTTTCCATCGTTGCATTTCCTGTATTGCTGTTTACTATTGTCATTCTTCTGTCCAGGGGCGACCTGTTTACCACGTGGGAGGGCATCGTTGCCTTTGGCGCGGTGGTAGTTGCTTTCCTTGCAAATATTTATTACATATTTTACAGTTACGGAAAAAATTTTAAAGGGTGACTTTTCGGTTCGTGATATGATACACTGGAACTGAAAGGGGATCCCGTAATGAAATCAGCATTTCATACTTTTTTGGCGGAACTGAGATATGAGCGGGGATACAGCCGGAGCGAAAGCCTGTAACTGATACACAGGCTTCTGTCTCCGGCTGTTTGTCTTTCCTGTTGATGTTTCAACAAAGAGTAGATTTTATTTTAGAAGATTGCTGTCCTCGAAGTAGTCGATACGCATAGCGCGGCGCACGTCGCCAAGAGTAGCCGCGGCAGTATTTCGCGCGGTCTCGCATCCGGCTTTCAGGATCTCGAAGACTTCCTCCGGCCTCTGTTCCCAGTAGGCGCGTCTTTCGCGGATAGGAGCAAGCTCGGCCTGCAGGCAGCGGTTGAGGAATTTCTTCACCTTCACGTCGCCCAGACCGCCTCTGGTGTAATGGGCTTTCAGTTCGTCAAGACCGCTGTATTCCGGAAGGAATTCGGCGAAATATTCCGGACGGCTGAATGCGTCGAGATAGATGAATACCGGATTGCCCTCCACACGGCCGGGATCTTCGATCCGCAGGTGATTGGGGTCGGTGAACATGGACATAACTTTCTTGCGCACATCCTCCTCCGTATCGGAAAGATAGATACAGTTGCCCAGGGATTTACTCATCTTCGCCTTGCCGTCAATGCCCGGCAGACGCAGGCAGGACTGGTTCTGAGGAAGGATGATCTGGGGATCGGTAAGCGTCTCCCCGTATACGGTATTGAATTTATGGACGATCTCCTTACACTGTTCCAGCATGGGGATCTGATCCTCGCCCACGGGAACTGCCGTCGCGCGGAACGCGGTGATATCCGCCGCCTGGCTGATGGGATAGCAGAAGAAACCTACCGGGATGCTGGCCTCGAAATTACGCATCTGGATCTCTGCCTTAACGGTGGGATTCCTCTGAACACGGGATACCGTGACAAGATTCATATAATAAAAGGTCAGTTCTGTCAGTTCCGGCACCATGGACTGGATGAACAGCGTGGATTTCTCCGGATCAAGACCGCAGGACAGGTAGTCGAGAGCCACCTGCATGATGTTCTGGCGCACCTTCTCCGGATGCTCGGCGTTGTCGGTAAGAGCCTGAGCGTCCGCGATCATAATATAGATCTCATTGTAGAGACCGGAATTCTGAAGCCTTACACGTTCCTTCAGAGATCCTACATAATGTCCCACATGAAGCCGGCCGGTGGGGCGGTCTCCTGTCAAAATAACCTGTTTCATTTTCTGTACTCCTTTATATATCGAAATTTATAATACTGAATAAAGATACCGGGCCGGATTTCTCCGGCAGGATACCTGTTTATTATATCGTCCGGGAAGTGCAGTGTCAATGTTTTCACGACAAGCCGGCTTACATGACAAACTCATTTTCGTTACAGGCCCGTATTTTACGACAGTTCGAACATCCCGTTGTAAAGCTGGTAATATAAGCCCTTCTGTTCCAGAAGTTCGTCGTGGTCGCCCCGTTCCATGATCCTGCCGTGTTCCAGAACGATGATGGCGTTGGAATTGCGGACGGTAGAGAGACGGTGAGCGATCACGAAAACAGTCCTTCCCTCCATCAGCTGATCCATCCCTTTCTCGATAAGGGCTTCCGTACGCGTATCCACAGAGGACGTCGCCTCGTCCAGGATCAGTACCGGCGGATCGGCCACAGCGGCCCTGGCGATCGCCAGAAGCTGTCTCTGGCCCTGGGAGAGATTGGCTCCGTCGCCGGTGACCATGGTATCGTATCCCTGGGGCAGACGACGGATAAAAGAGTCCGCGTTGGCGATCCTGGCGGCGTTCTCGATCTCCTCCTGTGTGGCGTCCAGCTTGCCGAACCGGATATTGTCGGCTATGGTGCCGGTAAAAAGATGGGTGTCCTGAAGAACGATGCCGAGGCTTCGACGGAGGTCGTCCTTGCGGATCCGGCGGACGTCGATCCCGTCGTAGGTGATGCTGCCGCCGGACACATCATAAAAACGGTTGATCAGGTTGGTGATGGTGGTCTTTCCCGCGCCTGTGGAGCCTACGAAAGCTATTTTCTGTCCGGGCTTGGCGTAGAGAGAAACATTCTCAAGTATGGTCCGGTCCGGCCTGTAGCCGAAGGTTACGTCGTGAAAACGCACGTCGCCCTTCAGTGGAACAAGAGGAGCTTCCGGTCGGGCGGTATCTCTCCATGCCCAGAGTTTGGAATGTTCTTTGCAGGGGGTGAGAGTGCCGTCGCTGTTTTTTCTCACATTGACAAGTTCGATGGATCCTTCGTCCGTCTCCGGTTTCTGTTCCATGGTACTGAAAACACGCTCCGCTCCGGCGAGAGCTGCCAGGAGGAAATTTCCCTGCTGGGTGAACTGATTGATAGGCATTGCGGACTGGCGGACAAATACCAGGTAACTGGCGAGGCTTCCCAGATCAGATAGTCCGGCGATCACCATGATTCCTCCAGCCACGGCGATCAGAGCGTAATTGATATAGGAGATGCTCACCACCGCCGGGATCATGGTGGCAGCGTAGCTCTGGGCGTTGGTTCCCGCCTCCATAAGCGCTCTGTTCTTTTCGGTAAATGTTTTCAGGTTTTCTTTTTCGTGGTTAAAAACTTTTACCACCTTCTGGCCGGCAGTCATTTCCTCGATGTAAGCGTCCAGTTCTCCAATGTAAGCCTGCTGGCGGTTATAGTAGAAACGGCTTTTCTTCGTGCTGTACCTGATATAAAGGAACATGGCCGCGTATCCCAGGATCACCAGAAAAGAAAGCCTCCAGTTCAGCACAAAGAGAAGAGTGAGGGTGCCCGCGATCTGGACGAAGCTCTGGATGATCATGGCGAAGCTGTTGTTCATGGCGTCGGATATGGTGTCCACGTCATTGGTAAAAAGACTCATCAGATCGCCTTTTCTCTGTGAATCAAAAAATTCCAGAGGAAGCTTCTGCAGATGGTGGAAAAGATCCCGCCTGATGTCGCAGAGGACCTTCTGCGCCGCCCGTACCATGATCTGGGTATATCCCAGGGTGGACAGCGCCCCTGCGGCGAAAATCGCGGCTGCGACAGCCACATTGCGGATCAGTACCGCGATATCTCCGCTTTCGGTCACCTGATTTACCACGGGTTTGATCATGTAGGTTCCGAGAAGATTGGCGGAAGCGCTTACCGCGGCCAGTATTCCCACAAGGAGAAAAAGGATCCTGTGCCTTCCGAGATAGGAGAACAGCGTGCGGATCGTTTTCCTCAGGTTCTGCGGGCGTTTTCCGTTGAATGTCTTAGCCACAGACCACACCTCCTTCCTCCTGATGCTCCGGGCGGTTCTGGGATTTCATCTGAGATTCATAGATCTCCTGATAGATGGGATCGGATTTCAGAAGTTCCTGATGCGTCCCCACCGCATGGATCCGGCCGTCGTCCAGGATAACGATCTTGTCAGCCTCCATTACGGAAGTAACCCTCTGGGCGATAATGATCTTCGTCACATGATCCAGAGTGGCAAGCGCGCGGCGTATCCTGGCCTCTGTGGCGGTATCCACAGCGCTGGTGGAATCGTCGAAGATGAGTATCTTCGGGTTCCTGAGAAGGGTTCTGGCAATGCAGAGCCGCTGTTTCTGGCCGCCGGATACGTTCACGCCGCCCTGGCCAAGATCGGTATCCAGCCCTTTTGGCATGTTCCGGAGAAATTCGTCCGCGCAGGCTTTGCTGCAGGCGTCCCACAGTTCCCGGTCATCTGCGTCCGGGTTTCCCCAGAGAAGATTCTCGCGGACGGTTCCGGAGAACAGGACGTTTTTCTGCAGGACAATTCCCACGGCGTCCCGAAGGATTGAAAGATCATATTCCCTTACGTCATGGCCGCCCACAGAGACGCGGCCCTCCACCGCGTCGTAAAGCCGCGGGATCAGCTGCACAAGGGTGGACTTGGCCGAACCGGTGCCTCCGATGATGCCCACGGTCTCTCCGGCGTTAATGTGGAGATCCACATGGGAGAGGGCGTATTTCTCAGCGCCCCGGTAATATTTAAAAGATACGTTTTCGAATGTGATCCCGCCGTCGGGCACTTCCCGGAGAGGACTTTTGGGAGACTCCAGGGAGACCTTTTCCTCCAGAACCTCCCGGATCCTTCCCGCGCTGGCAAGAGACCGGGTAAGCATGAGAAATACATTGGAGATCATCATCAGCGAGTTCATGACCTGGAGCACATAGCTTAAAAAGGCGGTGAGTTCGCCTACCGTCATGGAACCTCTGAGAATATAATTGCCGCCGTTCCACATAAGCAGCACCACAGCCATGTACATGACCGTCTGAAAAGCGGGCAGGTTCAGCACCGCGTGGCCGAAGGTGGTCCTGCTGACGTCGGCAAGTTCATTGTTCACGGTCTCAAACTGTTCTTCCTTATATTCGCCCCGGACGAAAGCTTTCACCGCGCGGATGGCGGTAAGCGTTTCCTGCACCTGCCGGTTGACATGGTCCACCGCTTTCTGCTGGCGGCCGTAGAGGGGCGCCACCTTGTGGACGATAAGGGCGAGAATGATCCCCAGTACGGGAGCGGTAAAGATAAACACGAAAGCAAGCCTTCCGTTCAGCATGAAGGACATGGCGATTCCCAGTCCGAGCATGATGGGGCTTCGCACCAGAGGACGGAGTCCTCCGTTCACCGCGTTCTGCATGACGGTGACGTCCGTCGTCATACGCGTCACAAGGGATGAAGTGGAAAAGCGGTCCAGATTGGAAAAAGAGTATTCCTGAAGCTTTTCGTACTGCGCCTGGCGGAGCGCGGCTCCGAAACCATAGGCCGCACGCGCGGCGAAACCGGCGTACCCAAGTCCACAGATCAGGGAGAGAGCGGCGCATACGGCCATCTTGCCGCCCTGAAGCAGAAGATAGGGGATATCATGGGCAGGAACGCCCACATCCACAATATCCGTCATAATAAGGGGAATGATCATCTCGAATACGGTTTCAATACAGACCAGCGCAACAGCTATGGCGAAATCTTTCCTGTACGCCCGCGCGAAAGAAAAAACTTTCTTTAAATCATTCATGGCCGGGCCCTCCTACAGAAGTTTTCCGCCCATATTGCGGTATATGCGGGAAAGATAGTCGGAGAGGGCTTCTTTTTCCTCCGGGGTAAATCCCTCCAGCATCTTCTTCTCCAGGATCATGCACTGGCCTTCCCATGTCTCGAAAGTCCGGATCCCTTTGGGAGTGAGAGAGACTTCGCCGGCGCGGCGGTCGGTCCTGGAGGGCCGGCGTATGAGAAAACCGGCTTTCTCCAGAGTGTCCAGCGTCCGGCAGATAGAAGAGGGGTCTACCTCGCAGTAATCGGCAAGAGCCTTCTGGGAGCAGGGACCGCCCGTATAGAGACAGCGGAGCACCTTGGGCTGCCCGGGAGTAAGTCCGAGATCGCCCAGATACGGCCTGAGATAATTCTGTTCCGCATGGCCGGTGCGGGCAAGCAGCGTGTGAATGGCATATTCCATAATAATATCCTCCGTCAGATTGTTGAGATACTCAATAATTGACCTCTGCAATAGTTGGTTTCATCAATTATTGACATATCAATGATATGTTTATTGTATGCCCTGCATATTAAATTGTCAACAATCAACGGAGAGGATCCGGGCTGTTTTTAATCCGCTTCAGGTATGCCGCAGAGAGCCCGGCCTGAAACCGCGTCCAGCCAGTAATAGAGATCTTCTGTGGGATGTACCCGGATCATACCGGCAAGTTCCGGGAATTCCGGACAGATCCTGCCGAAAAGATCAGGACTTCCATCAAAAAGATCCGGATGATAACAGAGTGTTTTGCTGTTATTAAAAATCGCGCCGTAAAGAATCTGTGATTCCACCAGATCCTGAAACATATGGCTTCCGTAGCTTAATTCCGGCATATATCCGGCTCTGCTCTCAGAAACTTCGCAGATGGCGGAGAATCCGGATATATCGCCGAAGGTGACCGGAACGCCAAGCTCCGGAGAGGAGGTCCCGATGCGGCCGGGCGTCATGAGAAGGAGATTCTTCTTCCTGTTTCTGTAATAACGGTTGATCATTCCCAGAGCCGCGGCTGCGTCGTATTTTTTGCGGTAAGGATACTGATAGTAGAGGACCGGATCCACCTGGACCACCACGTCGATCTTCCGCTTTCCGGATGTACCCATGGAGGAATCTCGGATATCAAAAAACACATCTTTAAGTTTCAGTTTCCCGAGATCGATCTTCTCGCCGGACTCGCCGATGTAAAGAGGTCTGCACTGGAGCAGATTCACCACGAAGGATCCGGATTCGTCCGTGTTTACGGTGTATTCGATATCCACAGGATTCTGGTAGACGTGTTCCAGTGTTTTCAGGATCTTCTGCATCAGAGAAGTAAAGGTTTTGTTTTCCAGAAGTTTCTGACAGCTTATGAACCATACGTCCTGATTCCGTCCCAGCTGTCGGAGACGGTATTCCGCCTCGCCGTCGTGTTCAAGAACTGTTTTTTTGTACCAGAGCGGAAGGACAGGAAGCAGTGTTTCCAAAGGAACCTCCCTGAGACTGTTTTCTTTGCAGTCAAGCACGTCCACATATCTCTGGGAAAATTTATGCTTTTGTTCCACAGTGGTAAGCACGGTGGCAGTAGGACGGTCCAGATTGGCTAGCCTGGGATAGTCTTCTTTCGTACGGTCTACGGCTTTTGTTCCAAGCCCCATGACAATACGCAGCATTCCTGCGTTCTGATCCATGTCCGGATACCATTTGTACGCGCTGTGGCTGTATCCGACGCCGGCGGCGCAGGGCATGAAATACTGCCCCTGATAGGATCCGGAAACACGCTGCACCAGAACGGCCATCTGTTCGTCCTTTTTTTCCAGTCCGCGGAGCCTTCTGTATTCCAGCGCGGAGTAGTCCATGGTGCTGGCGTATACCCGGCGCACCGCCTGTTCGAAATCGGAAAGGCGTTTCTGCGGGCTTCCCTGATTGACGCAGAAGACTGATTCATATTTCCCGGCAAAGGCGTTGCCAAACCCGTCTTCCAGGAAACTGGAAGAGCGCACGATAAAAGGACTCTGACCGAAATATTCGATCACATTGAGGAACTGCTCCCGTATCCTGGAGGGGAATTCCCCGTTCAGAAGATATTCCTTCAGCTCTTCCGCCGCGGAAAAATATTCTTTTTCCGTGCGCTGCCGGATCCGCAGCTTCCAGCAGCTGTTGGATACGATATAGGTATAGAATACGTCGGAACCGATATAAAAAGAATCGTGGGGTTCGCTTAAGGACAGATACTCCGGAATTTCTTTTTCCGCGATCTTTCTGGCCAGAAGCATTCCGCAGGCTTTACCGCCGATGGCGCCGCTTCCGATCATCCGATCCCGGAGCATGAAATAATCCACGGGCTGAAAATAAGTTTTTACCAGTGATCTGAGCCTTTCATCCCTCGTCATGGTGCTTGCAATGATCTGATCCTCTGTTTCCGAAGTAAACCTGCCTTCTGAGAAATCCAGCTTCGCCCGGGCAAAAAAACGGTCGTGGCTGTCGTAATTCTGATCCTGGGATCCGGCGGAAACTCTCTGGGTGATCTGATAGTAACGGCTCATCCCGACTCCGTCCTCGATCGTGCGGAAAGTGCCGTCCGACGTGGTGCAGCAGTGGGGAAGGAACATCCGGGCAGAGTGACGGTTCCACACCTTCAGAGGGTGGAGATAGATTTCCGCTCCCGGATCACTGCTTCCGGATCCTCCCGCGGGACCTCCGCCTTTATCTCCGGAATATACATCCAGAAGAAGCTGAGTGGTATCCCGGATGCGCGCCACCGCGTCAAAGGAGTGCCGTCCCCGCAGGAGCGGAAAATACGCCACCGTATTCAGCTCGAAAAGATAAGGACAGGTAACCCGGAAAAAGTTACCCATCATCAGATCGGTATACCAGACAGACTGCAGCTCGGAAAGGCAGTCGAACACATAGAAGGCGTCGCGTCCTTCTCTTGAGATTTCCTCATGGATCGCCACGGTAAAGGCCTCGAAGCCGTCGTCGGGATCAAACCTGCGGACTTTGATCCCGGTCAGATCCCTTAATACCGGTTCATGCTGGGCAAAACGTACATAGACGATATTTCTGCCGTCGCGGACCGCCTGTCTGGCGAAGGCTTCCGCGAAAAAACGGAATTCTTCTATATCGGAAACCTGCCATACCACATTGTCTCCCAGACGGATGTGATCCAGGATTTCATCCATCTCAGAGAAACCACTTTTGATTTTTTCAAATGCCGCCATAAAAACCCTCCTTAATTCACACAAAAAGAAAAAGGACAAAGAAATTCCCGAAAAGAACTTCTTTGTCCTGTGTCTGCAATCACTATATCATATCCCGGAAATTCCTTCAATAAAATAAAGACAAAAAACTTTAAAAACAGAAAGAAAACGATTATAATAAAAGACAGACAGGGGATTCTCCAGATAGGAATCCCCATGAAAGGAGAAAACTGGAAATGGAAATAAAAAAAGTTGAAAATATGCATGGCGGCGAGGGCTATGTGATCATCAAGCGCCTTCTGGATGAAAAACAGCTGAACGGGAAGTGCGGCCTTTACGCGGAGGTCACGATCGAACCGGGCTGTTCTCTGGGCTACCATGAACACCACGGGGAGAGCGAGACTTACTACATTCTTTCCGGAAAGGGAATTTACAGCGATAACGGCACGCTTCGCATGGTGGAGGCGGGGGACGTTACCTTCACTCCCGACGGAAAAGGACACGCCATGACTAATTCCGGCGACGAGGATCTGGTATTCATGGCGCTGATCATTTTTGACTGAGTAAACAGGAGGGAAGAGGAAATGAGAATCCCTCTTGACAGAAACAGATTCGAAGAATTTATCGCCCAGTATCCGGTTTATGAATACCGTATGCTGGATCCGAAGGAACTAAAAACAGAAGAGAGGGTCCGCATTATCTGCAAGCAGGAGTGCCAGCGTTACGGAACTACCTGGGCCTGTCCTCCGGCGGTAGGCGCCCTGGAAGAGTGCGCCGGACGGATCCACAGCTATGATAACGCAGTGCTTTTTTCTTCTGTGGCGGAGGTGTCCGACGTCCTGAACATGGAAGAGATGCTGGCCACCAGGCGGGCCCATGAGGATCTTACCGGAGAGATCGCCGCATTCCTTGAGAAAGAAGGGTTCGAGACCTATACGCTTTCCACGGAGTCCTGCGATATCTGCGAACACTGTACCTATCCGGAAGGGAAACCCTGCCGTCATCCGGAGAGGATGCATCCCTGTCTGGAGAGCCACGGCGTAGTGGTTTCCGAAATCGTGGAAAAACAGGGAATGGAATATGAACTGGGCGGAAACACGATCCTCTGGTTCTCCATGATCCTGTACCGGTAAAGAAAAACTGCATATGAAAACAGCCTCCGGCATAGATTAACACTAAAGCCGGAGGTGTTTTTTTATGGCAAAAGGGCGGCATCTGAAAGAAAATATTGTCAGGGCGCTGGAAATTCCGGAAGATCTGGCTTTCGGCGATACTGTCGTGACGCTTACCGGCAGGAATCAGGCAGTGATCGGAAATTACAGGAGAATTCTCTGTTATACCGGGGATCAAATTGTAGTGTCCGCATTTCATGGAAAAATAACTCTGTCGGGCAGAAATCTCCGGATACTTTCCTATACCTCGGAGGAAATGACAGTTACAGGACTGATCAGTGACGTAAAGATGGAACGGTAGGAGGCGTATATGGGGAAAATCGGGATGTTCCGGCCGGGTTATGTGGAAATCAGAGTCTGTGGAAGGGAGACAGAACGTTTTCTGAACCTCTGCGGAACCCGGAAAATTGTTTTATATGAGATCATTCGGGAGGAAGAAGGCAGCCTGAGATGCGTTCTTTTGGCCCGGGATTTCCGGCAGCTGCTCCCAGTGCGCCGTAAAACAGGAGTACGGATACATATTCTGCAAAAACATGGACTGCCTTTTTTTCTTGCGAAAAGCAGAAAAAGAAAGGCGTTTTTTCTTGGTCTTCTTTTCTGCGTCATATTACTGGCAGTGTTCTCCGGGCGGATCTGGAATATCCATATTGACGGCAATCTGAAAAATACAACGCCGGAAATCCTTGATTTTCTGCAGGAAGAAGGGATCGTTCACGGTATGCGCAGATCAGAGGTGGACTGCAGTGCAATAGCGGCGGCAGTAAGAGAGAATTACAGCGATATCGCCTGGGTTTCCGCCCGGATCGAAGGGACGCAGCTCATCCTGGAGATAAAAGAAGGGAGTTTTCCCGGTGAAACAGAACAGGAGGAGTCGCCCTGCAGTATTGAAGCTGACGAAGAAGGCATGATCGTTAAGATGATCACCAGAACAGGCATACCGCAGATGAAGCCGGGAGACATATGCAAAAAGGGAGACCTGCTTGTGCTGGGACGGCTGGATATCCGGAACGACAGCCAGGAGGTGATCCGGTACGACTATGTACACGCTGACGCAGATATCTATATAAAAAGAAATCTGTCGTATTATGCAGAACTTCCGATGAAATATGAGGAGACGGTTCTTCTGGATGATAAGAAAACGGGTTTTTTCGTGAAAGCAGGAGACTGGTATTTGGAAGCCGCGCCCGGGGCGGAGGAAGACCGGATCCTGGTGCAGGAAGAGTATCCCGTTCACATAACGGAGAACTTTGTCCTTCCGGTATCTGTGGGAATAATATCCAGCCGCGCGTATGAGATCCGGCAGAAAACGCTCACGGAAAAGGAGGCGAAAGCCGCCGCCCTTGCCAGACTGCACAAATATGAAGAAAATTTAATGGAAAAAGGGGTTCAAATATCTGCAAATAATGTTAAAATAGAGATTGATCGCGAGACCTGCGTAAGCAGGGGGACTCTTGAGATCATTGAGAAAACCGGAAGGCAGGTTCCGGTGGAGATACTGGAACAGCCTGTAGAAAGGACAACAGAGGATGGCTAACAGCATTATCGAGCTGCATGTCCAGATTCCTGCGGATCTGGAGGGAAATGTATTCGGACAGTTTGATGAACATTTAAAACTGATTGAACGTACGATGAATGTCACGCTCATATCCAGAGACGGCATTCTTAAAATACTTGGAACAGAGCAGAGCGCTTCCCTTACGAAGAATCTTATCGTGGAACTTGTGACTCTGGCTCAGAGAGGCAATACCATAACCAGACAGAACGTGACCTACGCCCTTTCTCTCGCCATGGAGAAGCGGAATCAGGTGCTTACCGAGATCGACAAAGACGTGATCTGCAACACCATTCAGGGACGCCCCATCAAGCCCAAGACGCTGGGGCAGAAGGAGTATGTGGAGCAGATCCGAAAGAAAATGATCGTGTTCGGCGTAGGTCCCGCGGGAACCGGTAAGACGTACCTCGCGATGGCTATGGCGGTGACCGCTTTCCGCAATGAAGAAGTCAGCAGGATCATTCTCACAAGGCCGGCGATCGAGGCGGGAGAGAAGCTGGGATTTCTTCCCGGCGACCTTCAGAGCAAGGTAGACCCCTATCTGCGGCCGCTCTATGACGCTCTCTATCAGATCATGGGCGCTGACAGCTTTGCGAAAAACATGGAGAAAGGCCTTATCGAGGTGGCGCCGCTTGCCTACATGAGAGGAAGGACCCTGGACAACGCGTTTATCATTCTGGACGAGGCCCAGAACACCACGCCCGCGCAGATGAAGATGTTCCTTACCAGGATCGGATTCGGATCCAAGGTGATCGTCACCGGCGACGCCTCTCAGAAGGACCTTCCCAAAGACGCCGTGTCCGGCCTGGACGTAGCCATGAAGGTACTGAAGAAGATCGAAGATATCGGGTTCTGCCAGCTTACCAGCAAGGATGTGGTCCGCCACCCGCTGGTACAGCAGATCGTACAGGCGTACGACGCCTATGAGAAAAGACAGAAACCGCCGAAAAGGAGAATTCCATGACAATACAGATAGATTACGAAACAGACCGGGAACTGGATATCGATTACGCCAGACTGGCGGATATGGTGGCGGATAAGATCCTGGACAGCGAGAACTGTCCCTATGAGGCGTCCGTCAACCTTGTCCTTACGGACAATGAGGAGATCAAGAGGGTGAATTCCGAGTTCCGCTTTGTCGGAGCGCCTACGGACGTGCTTTCTTTTCCCATGATCTCCTTTGAGAAGCCGGCGGATTATTCCATTATAGAAGACAAGGACGAATATTTCGACCTGGATACGGGGGAGCTGCTTCTTGGAGACGTGATGATCTCGGTGGACAAGGTGTGGTCCCAGGCGGAAGAGTACGGCCACAGCAGGGAGCGGGAATTCAGTTTTCTCTTCGCCCACAGCATGCTCCATCTTCTGGGATACGATCATATGGAGCCGGAGGAAGCGGCGGTGATGGAGAAGAAACAGTCGGAGGCTCTTAACGCTCTGGGAATCACGAGATGAGCCTTCCGGAATTTTGCCGGCACGCGGACGCCGGACGGGGAAATGAAAATATGAAAGAATTTATTGTGTATGGAGAAACAGACTGCAATGAATTATCGTGAATTACTGAAAGATAAAAAACGTATCGTGGTGAAGGTGGGGTCTTCCTCCCTGATCCACAGAGAAACAGGAAGACTGGACCTTAGGAAGATGGAAGTCCTTGTGCGGGAGCTCAGCGATCTTCACAATCAGGGCAAAAACGTGGTTCTTGTCACATCTGGCGCCGTGGCGGTGGGATCCGCCGTTCTGGGACTGAAAGAGAGGCCGAAGGAGCTGAAGGTGAAGCAGGCCTGTTCCGCTGTAGGCCAGGCGAGACTGATGATGATCTATCAGAAGCTTTTCGCGGAATATAATCAGACGGCCGCCCAGATCCTGATGACGAAGAATACCATGGTGAACAACCTGAACAGGATGCACGCCAGAAATACTTTCGAGGAGCTTCTGAATCTGGATACCATTCCTGTGGTAAATGAGAACGACTCTATTTCCAGTTATGAGCTGGAACTTCTGGACAAGTTCGGGGACAACGACACGCTGTCGGCAGTTATCGCGGCGCTGATCGGGGCGGACCTTCTGATCCTTCTCTCCGATATCGACGGACTGTTTACCGACGATCCCAACACCAATCCCAACGCGAAGTTTATCGACACGGTGGAGACCCTGGATGATAAGCTTCTCAGCATGGGCAAAGGTTCTGTAAGCAGCGTGGGGACCGGCGGCATGGCCACCAAGCTTACCGCCGCGGAGATCGCCACCGCGGCAGGGGCGGATATGGTGATCGCCAACGGAGCGGATTTCCATGTGATCCACAAGATCCTGGAAGGGCGCAAGCACGGAACACTCTTTGTCCATAATAAAAAAGAAGAATTCTATCTTATCGATTATATCGAGAAGCTGATATAAAATACAACAGAAAGGTATATTAATATGGATAACATCAAGATCGACAGGATCAACACCCTTGCCCACAAGGCGAAAAGCGTGGGCCTTACCGAGGAGGAAAAAAAAGAACAGGCCGCGCTGCGCAAAGAGTATCTTGCCACGATACGCATGAACCTCCGCACCCAGCTTGACAATATCAGTATTAAAGAAAAGGATGGTACCATCACCAACCTGGGAGAAAAATATGGAAGAAAAGAAAGCCATTAGGAAACAGGTATACGCCGCCCGTAAGGCATGTACAGACGAAAAGGTGGAAGCGGACAGCAGGCGGATCACGGAGAATATCCTTTCCCTGCCGGAATATAAGCAGGCGGAACGTATCCTGGTGTATGCGGACTATAATCATGAAGTGATGACAGGATTTCTCATTGAGGAAGCCTGGAAAGCAGGCAAGCAGGTCGCGGTTCCCAAAGTTGTGGGAAAAGATATGGTCTTTTACCTTCTCACAGATTTCGACCAGCTGAAACCAGGATATTTCGGAATACCGGAGCCGGAAGAGGGAGAGGTCGTACAGTGGGAGGACGCGCTGATGATCATGCCGGGCGTAGCCTTTGACCGCAAAGGACACCGCGTCGGATACGGCGGCGGTTTTTACGACCGTTTTCTGGAGAAACATAAAGGAATAAAGAGAGTGGCGGCTGCCTTTGAATTCCAGATGTTTGAGGAAGTCCCCACAGAACCTACGGATATCTCCCCAGAGATCGTAGTCACGGAAAAAGAGATACTGCGGTTCTGATCCCGGAGGGACTGCCGCGGGAGAGCATCCGGGAGAGGTCTTAAAGCACTGCCGGAATCGTCTTGAATATAAAAAATACAGGAGGACTGCACAATGAATGAAATGCTGATACAGATGGGTAAAAACGCCAGAGAGGCGGAGAAAAGCCTGAGAAGTCTCTCCACCGCGAAGAAGAACGAAGCGCTTGCCGCCGTGGCGCAGCGTCTGGTGGAGAAGGCGGACGTGCTTCTGAAAGCAAATGAGGAAGACGTTGCCAACGGAAGAAAGAACAATATGAAAGAGAGTCTGGTAGACCGCCTGATGCTGACGAAAGAGCGTATCGAGGGAATGGCGGAAGGATTACGGCAGCTTGTGGATCTGGAGGATCCCATCGGCGAAGTGCTGGGTATGAAGAAACGTCCTAACGGCCTGCTTATCGGACAGAAGAGAGTTCCGCTGGGAGTGATCGGCATTATTTACGAAGCCCGCCCCAATGTTACGGCGGACGCTTTCGGCCTCTGCTTTAAGACCAGCAACGCCGTGATCCTCAAAGGCGGAAGCGATGCCATTTATTCCAACCAGGCCATTGTGGACTGTATCCGCGAAACACTGAAAGAACACGGCGTGACAGAAGACGCGGTCCAGCTGATCGGCGATACATCCAGAGAGACGGCAGCGGAGTTTATGAAGCTGGATGAGTATGTGGACGTTCTGATCCCCAGAGGCGGCGCAGGACTGATCCATGCGGTCGTAAGCCAGAGCACCATTCCTGTGATCGAAACAGGCACAGGCAACTGCCATATCTATGTGGACGAGACCGCCGACCTTTCCATGGCTGCGGATATTGTTATAAATGCAAAAACTCAGAGAATAGGCGTGTGCAACGCCTGCGAATCTCTTCTGGTACATAACGCCGTGAAGGATCAGTTCCTCCCCGTGCTGGCACAGCGCCTGAAAGAAAAGAATGTGGAGATGCGTGCGGACGAGGAGGCTCTTGCCCTGATGCCGGGAGCTGTTCCCGCCACAGAGAAGGACTGGGGAACGGAATATCTGGATTACATACTTTCCATTAAAGTGGTGTATTCTGTAGACGAGGCTATTGAACACATCAACCGTTATAATACCGGCCATTCCGAAGCCATCATTACCAACAGTTATGAGAACGCTCAGAAGTTCCTGGACGAAGTAGACGCGGCTGCCGTATATGTGAACGCTTCCACAAGATTCACCGACGGCTTCGAGTTCGGATACGGCGCGGAGATCGGCATCAGCACACAGAAGCTCCACGCGAGAGGCCCCATGGGACTTCTGGCTCTGACAACCACCAAGTATATCATATACGGAAATGGCCAGGTCCGTCCGTAAGAATCGATCGGAGACTGTATGCGGGGCAGACATGGATAATACTCTGCATGAACTGGAAATGTGAATATATTGTGTCCGGTTTGACATTTGCCTCAACACTGTGTATAATGTGCAGTAAAATGAGTAAAAAAGCTTATATTGTCACATGGGAGGACGATTTAAATTGAAGAGAAAACAGATTTATGCAATTCTGCTGGCAGGAGTTATCGCTGCCGGCAGCGCTCCGTCAGCTGTAATGGCGGCAGAAGCGACGTCTGCTGCTGTAGAGGCCGCCGCTGAGACAGAGAATGTACAGACGGGAGAAGAGTCCGGACAGGCTGCTTCGGAGACTCCCGCAGCGCCGGTGGAGCCTCCGGCCGAGACACAGCCGGAGGCAACTGTTCCGACTGAGAATACGACAGAGACTCCTGCGCCTGCAGAGACGGAAGGAGAATCAGCCGGCAGTTCCGAATCACAGGATCCGTCTCCGTCTCCGGAAACACAGCCTGAGGGAGAGGCGACAGAAACACCTGCTCCCGGCGAGGGTGAAACCGGAGAAGAAACAGGTGAACAGACACCGGTAGAGGATACCGGAATTTCCATCACCACTACAGCAGAAGACGGAACAGAAACGGTAAATTATTATAATACCCTTCAGGAAGCTCTGGATGCGGTTACTACAACCGGTGAAGCATCTGAAGCAACTGTTATCAATATTACCAAAGAGATCCATTTATCTGCCACGCATGTGATTTCCGGCAAGAAGGTATGCATTACCGGCGCCAGCGCACAAGCCAAGATCGCCCGCGATGCCGGACTTACAGGAGATATTTTTTCTGTAACCGGCGAGGGAAGTGAGCTGCAGTTCGCAGTCAGCGAAGGCGGAGCGCTTACTGTTGACGGTTCCGGCGTAGAGGGAGTTACAGGTTCTCTTGTAAATGTCGGCGAAGGAGCCGCTTTCGGAATGTCGGCAGGTGTCACTCTTACCGGCAATACCACCACGGCACAGGGCGGCGCTATCACGAATAATGGCGGAAATATTGTTCTGAAGGGTGGAACGGTTACAGGCAACACAGGCGCCAACGGAGCAGTATATACCAATAATGATATCATGATCCAGGGCACTGTTTCTGTCATCGGGAATACAGGCGCGAATCTGTATCTTGACGGAGAGGCAGCGGCTATAGTTACAGGTGAAATGACAGAATCTACTGTTTCTCTGACGTCAGGTACACCGGCGGATCAGAAGATTGTAGTCAAGGCAGGAAATGATGAATCCGGAACACAGATTAATATGGAAACATTTAAATCTGCTGTAGAACAATTTAATTATGATACAGATGCGTATTCTATCTCGATAGGCGTTGATGTTTTAACGGCTGTACTTGCCGATAAAACAACAGAAGAGCCAGAGCCTACTACACCTGTTAAAACAAGCTTTTTAAAATGGCGAAGTGATAAAGGCGTTACTTGGTATAGTATTTCAAGTGCGAAAATAATATTATCAACCTCTGTTCCATGTAAATGGTATTATGTCAATATTGATAAATCCAAAATAGATCCTAATGGAAATGGATCAGATGTAAATGCACTTTATGATCCTAATAGACAGGAAGTTAATTCCGCAAAAGATACCCTTACAGTTAATGTCGAGGGAATTTCTGATGACAAATATACAGTTATATATGCCACTGACATTGAAACAGGAAATTGGGATTGGAAAGTATTAGATTTGGCAAAAACTAGTACACGTCCGTCTCCCTCACCTACACCTGGACCTTCGGTTACAACTCGTGCGCCAAGAAAACATTCTGTAACGGAAAGTACAGTTACGGGATTAGAAGAACCATTGAAATTTTATCCAATGGACGCTAATCGAGGAATTGGTTTGTATTCGTTCCATGTAATCGGAGCGGGTCAAGATGATCCGGCACCACATGTAACAGGCGATGAGCAATGGATTCCTCTGTACTGGAGTACATCTTCTGATGGTTCTAGTCCCAATTATTCTTGGAGCATCGGTTCTGAAAAAGGAATTACTCAGGCAGCCACCTATAATATGTATATATTCTTTAAGAAGCAGATATATAATGGGTCTGCTTGGGTAGATACGGACGTTGTTGAATCTATGACGGTTCAGTTCCGTTCTGCTGAGATCACCCAGGACGAGATGGAGGAACTTGGCATTACGCCGGCAGGTTCCAGCGGAACAGCTTATGGAACTGATTATGGTACAGACACTTATAGCGCAGAACTGACAGCTACGGCTGCTGCGGAATACAGGGATGGAGAAACCGGTACATTAAGGACGGCTGTTGATACTGCAGATAATAGCCCGGTGGGAACCATGTCTGCGCTGGCGGTACTTTCACTTGCTGCCGGAGGTTATATCCTTGTAAGAAAACGTAAAAAAGACGCATAAACTTTTTCAAAAGAGACAGGTCTGAATACCTGTCTCTTTTCATATATTATCCCTGTAGATAATACTGCCGGAAACGGAGCTTCAGAAAACAGCCATGCTCCGCAGTGAAAAGGGGAGGAGATTATCAGTGACTGAAACAACGGCCTGCACATATGAAACGATTTATTATACACTCTGGGAATTGGCACAGCGGTACGGTGAGATAGCGCAGTTTCGTGTGATCGGCAAAAGTCACGATGACAGAATGATCCCCATGCTGGAACTTGGGACAGGGGACAGCGCCGTTATCTGTCTGTCCGGACTTCGGGGAACAGAAAGACTGATGCCGTCCTGCCTGGTGTGGATGGCGGCGGAATATTGCCAGGCCTGGGAATGCAGATGGAATCTGGAGGATATTTATGATGTGAGGCAGCTTTTTTCAGATTGGAAACTCTGTTTTATACCTGTATTGAATCCTGACGGTTATGAAATATATGAAAAGGATTATACTGTAATCCGCAATCCTATATACCGGCAGATGCTGAGAATGCAGGAAACGCCCAGCCGGGAATACATCTGCAATGCACGAGGGATGGATCTGCGCCGCAATTTTCCAACGAATTATTACAGACGGCAGAGGATCAGCCAGCAGCCGGCAAGTGAAAATGAAACGAAAGCTCTCATCCGTCTGTTTCAGGAAAATCCCGGCAGAGGCCTTCTTTCTTTTGGCGATTCGGCTAAAAAGATTGTCTGCTTCCGTCAGCCCCGGTCTTTTTCCGTGAATCAGAGGAGCTACCGGCTGGCGAGACACCTCCAGCAGCGGGCGTCCGGCTTTCATATGGAGAAATATGACCTGGAAGAGAACCGTCGTGATATTTCCGGTCTCTCGGGAGGCGGATCTCCAGAAAGATTTTATGCCGAGACCTGCCGACAGCCGGCTTTTCGCATTGAAATTCCGGTTTCCGTACCGGAAGAAGGGGATGAGGGGATCGTATGCTCTTTGGAGGAGTACAGGGAACTGTATACGCTTCCGTTGGAATATCTTTTTTCCCTTTGACAGAGAAGTGAAATTCCTGTATCATAAAAAGCTGTAAACTTATGGGATCATGATAATTACAAAGGAGTTTTATTGATGATAAATGAAAAGGAACCGGCGGAGAATATGTCCGCTGAGACAGAACGGCAGCTTTCTTTTATCGGTCTGGCCAGAGCTTTATGTGAACAGAAGGCCGGAACTGCCGGCAGACCGCTTACCTACTGTCTGACCACGTTCGGATGCCAGATGAATGAAAAGCAGTCCGAGGCTGTGGCGGGTATCATGGATGAGATTGGATATAAACGGCAGGAAAGCGAAGAGGCTGACGTGGTGATCTACAATACCTGTACAGTAAGGGAAAACGCCAATCTGAAGGTATACGGCCGTCTGGGACATCTGCATAACCTGAAAGACCGGAATCCGGGTATGAAGATCATTCTCTTCGGATGCATGATGCAAGAGCCTCATGTAGTGGAGAAGATCAGGAAGTCATATCCTTTTGTGGATCTTGTGTTCGGAACCCACAATATTTTTAAGTTTGCAGAGCTTTTTTACGATATGCTCCTGTCAGACAGTCAGATCGTGGATATCTGGGAGGGTACGGACCAGATCGTGGAGGATCTTCCCACAGAGAGGAATTATTCTTTTAAATCCGGCGTCAATATCATGTTCGGCTGCAATAATTTCTGCAGTTACTGTATCGTACCCTATGTGAGGGGGCGTGAGAGAAGCCGCCGTCCGGAGGCGATCGTAAAAGAAGTGGAACGCCTTGTAGCTGACGGCGTCTCTGAAGTTATGCTTCTGGGACAGAATGTGAATTCTTATGGAAAGACACTGGAGGAACCGGTAACCTTCGCGCAGCTTCTTCGGATGCTGGAACCCATTGAGGGACTGAGAAGGATCCGTTTCATGACCTCTCATCCCAAGGATCTTTCGGATGAACTGATCGAAACCATGGCGCAGAGCCATAAGATCTGCCATCATCTCCATCTTCCCCTGCAGTCGGGGAGCAGCCGGGTGCTGAAAGAGATGAACCGCCGTTACGATAAAGAAAAATATCTGTCGCTGGTGGAGAAGATCCGCAGGGCGATTCCTGATATTTCACTTACTACAGATATCATTGTGGGATTTCCGGGAGAGACGGAAGAGGATTTCCGGGAGACTCTTGACGTAGTAGAAAAAGCCGGATATGATACGGCGTTTACTTTCCTCTATTCAAAGAGGACAGGCACCCCTGCCGCAAAAATGGAAGATCAGATCCCGGATGACGTGGCGAAAGAGCGCTTCGGGCGACTGCTTTCCCTTGTTCAGGAAAAAGGCAGGGAACGATCTTCCCGTTTTACCGGGACAGTACAGGAAGTGCTTGTGGAAGAGGAAAGTAAGGAAAAAGGCGTGTTTACCGGGAGGACGCAGTATAACCTTCTTGTGCATTTCCCGGCGGACGAAAGCCTTCTTGGCAAATATGTAAATGTAAAGCTTGAGGAGTGCCGGGGATTCTATTATCTGGGAAGCCTCGCCGAATAACACTTCGGCGGCCCCGGCGCAGGAATCTCAGATTGACATTCTGAAACAGAAAAATGTAAAAAAATTCCCCCTCGCACCTGCGTGGGGGATATCTCTTTAAATTATGCTCTTTCTACTTTGCCGGATCTCAGACAAGAAGTGCAGACATACATCTTCTTAGCACCGCCGTTAGCTGTCTTAACCTTAACAGACTTTACATTGGATTTCCACATTTTATTGGATCTTCTATGGGAATGACTTACATTATTTCCGAAATGAGCACCTTTTTCGCAAATTGCGCACTTAGCCATGATAGCACCTCCTTGACGCTTTTTTTCAACAGGTTTTATTGTAACAGAAGCAATCTGCTTTTGCAAGCAAAAAAAGGAAAAATGTAAAAATAATATTCCTTTTTTATTAAAAAGAGGTTATAATACATACATATAAAAAAATTGGAGGTACCTGTATGAATGGACATATAGATTCCGGACTTGGTAAGATTGTCATTGATACTGATGTCATCGCCACTTACGCAGGAAGTGTGGCTGTAGAATGTTTCGGTATTGTGGGCATGGCGGCTGTCAGCATGAAGGACGGGCTTGTGAAGCTTCTCCGCCGGGACAGCCTTCAGCACGGCATCAGCGTGACGATCACTGAAGATAATAAAATACGGCTGAGTTTTCACGTAATTGTGGCATACGGTGTCAATATCAGCACGATCGCAGATAATCTTGTAAGTAACGTTAAGTACAAGGTAGAGGCTTTTACCGGTATGGAGATCGAGAAGATCAACATCTGTGTGGAAGGCGTCCGTGCCATAGACTAAGTATGTAAGGAGGAACTAGTGGTGAGTACGAAGACCATAGATGCCAGAATACTTTCCAGAATGTTTCTGGCCGGGGCCAAGAATCTGGAAGCGAAAAAAGAATGGATTAATGAACTGAATGTGTTTCCTGTTCCGGACGGAGATACGGGAACCAATATGACGATGACGATCATGTCTGCAGCTTCTGAAGTAAGCGCTCTGGAGAATCCGGATATGGAGACGCTGGCCAAGGCCATTTCCTCCGGTTCCCTGAGAGGTGCAAGAGGAAACTCGGGCGTTATCCTTTCTCAGCTTCTGAGAGGTTTTACCCGCAGTGTCAGGAAGCTGTCGGTACTTGACGCTCCTGCGATTGCCGCAGCTATGGAGAAGGCTGTTGAGACGGCTTATAAAGCTGTCATGAAGCCCAAGGAAGGGACGATACTTACTGTAGCCAAAGATGCTGCAGAGAAGGCGTCAGAGATTGCAGGAGAGACAGAGGATCTGCTTTCTTTCTTCCAGACTGTTTTTGCGCAGGCGGAAGACACTCTTGCCCGTACACCGGAGATGCTTCCTGTTCTGAAAGAAGCCGGAGTGGTGGATTCCGGCGGTCAGGGACTTGTAGAGGTACTGAGGGGAGCTATCGACGGGTTCCTTGGCAAGGAAGTGGATTACTCGGATTTCGAGAAGACAGGCAGCGTATCTTCTGTAACGAAGATATCTCCCCAGGCGGAAGCGGATATTAAGTTTGGTTACTGCACAGAGTTTATTATTCTTCTGGATCATAAGATGCCGGAGGAAGAAGAACATAAATTCAAAGAATTTCTTACCTCCATCGGCGATTCTATCGTACTGGTGGCGGATGATGAGATCGTAAAAGTACATGTGCATACCAATCACCCCGGACAGGCAATCGAGCGGGCGCTCACTTACGGCGCGCTTTCCAGGATGAAGATCGACAATATGCGTGAGGAGCATCAGGAAAAACTGATCAAGGATGCGGAGAAGCTTGCCAGAGAACAGGCTGAACAGGAAGCGGCCATGGAAGCGGAGCTTCCGGAGAAGGAAGCCGGATTTATCGCTGTTTCCGCAGGGCAGGGCCTTACAGAAATCTTTAAAGAACTTGGCGCGGACTATCTCATTGAAGGCGGCCAGACTATGAATCCCAGTACGGAGGATATGCTGAACGCCATAGAGAAAGTAAAAGCTAAAACCATTTACATTTTCCCGAACAACAAGAACATCGTCCTTGCGGCTAATCAGGCGAGAGACCTTACAGAGGATAAGGAGATCATTGTGATCCCGACCAAGACTGTTCCTCAGGGAATCACTGCAATGATCAGCTATGTTCCGGAGAAATCCGCCGATGAGAATCAGGCGGTTATGCTTGACGCTATCTCCAAGGTGCAGACAGGACAGATCACATATGCAGTGCGGGATACCAGGATCGATGATAAAGAGATCCATGAGGGCGATATCATGGGTATCGGAGACAGCGGTATTCTCGCGGTGGGAAGCGGATGCGAAGAAGTTGCCGCAGCCACTGTAGACGCTATGATGACGGAAGACGCCGAGGTTATCAGTATATATTACGGAGCAGATACATCAGAGGAAGACGCAGAGTCTCTTGCTTCTTCTGTGGAAGAGAAGTATCCCGACTGCGAGGTAGAACTGAGCAGAGGCGGCCAGCCGATCTATTATTACATTATTTCCGTAGAGTAGGAAGAAATGAGCAGAAGTTTAAGAACTCTGAAGGGTGTGGGAGAAAAAACGGAAAAGCTTCTCCACAAAGCAGGAATTGCCGATGTGGAGGGTCTGCTTCGATATTATCCCAGAAATTATGACGTATATGAAATGCCGGAGAATATTGCAGATTTGGAAGAGGGGACGGTGAAAGCCGTCTCCGCTGCAGTAAGCTCCGGCGTTTATATGAATACGGCCGGAAGACTTAAGGTCATCACCGTCACAGTCAGCGACAAAAGCGGAAGACTTAACGTGGTATGGTTTAATGCGCCGTATCTCAGAAGTATGCTGAAAAAGGGCAGTGTTTTTGTTTTCCGCGGAAGGGTTGTAAGAAAAAACCGAAAGCTGGAACTGGAGCATCCGGAAATTTTCACTCCTGCAGCTTATGAAAAGGTCCTTCATAATATGCAGCCTGTTTACCGGCTCACAGCCGGACTGACAAACAAAGCGCTGACGAAACTTGTCCGCCAGACTCTTGAGGACCGTTCTCTTCAGACGGAATATCTTCCGGACGAGATCAGAGAGAGATATCAGCTGGCCGACATCAATTTTGCTCTGAGAGCAATACATTTTCCCGGGAATATGGAAGAGCTGCTTACCGCAAGAAAACGGCTTGTTTTTGATGAGTTTCTTCTTTTTATCCTGTCGGTGCAGCTGCTGAAAGAAAAAACGGAAGAGGCGGAAAATCATTTTCCCATGAAGATGACCTGGACTACGGAGGAGGTTATCGAAAGACTGCCTTATAATCTTACCCGCGCCCAGATGAATACCTGGCATGAGATTGAAAGGGATCTTGCAGGAAGATCCCTGATGTCCAGACTTGTGCAGGGAGATGTGGGCAGCGGAAAAACGATCATTGCTTTTCTTGCCATGATCCTTGCCGGAGAAAACGGGTATCAGTCTGCGCTTATGGTGCCGACAGAGGTGTTGGCGCGGCAGCATTATGAGTCTTTTGTGAGCCTGAAGGAGGAACAGGGACTGAGTACACGGGCGGTTCTTCTTACCGGATCCAGCACCGCAAAAGAGAAACGGGAGATCTACGAAGAGATACGCAGCGGCTCCGCGGATGTGATCATCGGCACACACGCACTGATCCAGGAAAAAGTGGAATATAATAATCTTGGCCTTGTGATCACAGACGAACAGCACCGTTTCGGAGTGAAGCAGAGAGAAGCCCTTACCACCAGAGGCAATCCGCCCAACGTGCTTGTAATGAGCGCAACGCCTATTCCCCGTACTCTTGCTATTATTTTATACGGAGATCTGGATATTTCAGTGATCGACGAACTCCCCGCAAAAAGACTTCCCATAAAGAACTGTGTCGTAGACACTTCCTATCGTCCGAAAGCATATTCTTTTATTGAAAAACAGGTCCGGGAAGGCAGGCAGGCGTATATCATATGTCCCATGGTTGAAGAGAGCGAGGGACTTGAGGCGGAGAATGTAACAGACTATATCGAAAAAGTCAGAAGCAGTCTTTCTCAGGATATCCGTGTGGAGTATCTTCACGGGAAAATGAAGGCGAAAGACAAAAACCGTATCATGGAGGAATTCGCTGCCGGAGACATTCAGGTCCTGGTATCCACCACTGTAGTGGAGGTGGGCGTCAACGTGCCTAACGCCACGGTTATGATGGTGGAGAATGCGGAACGGTTCGGCCTTGCCCAGCTTCATCAGCTCCGGGGACGGGTGGGAAGAGGAGAATATCAGTCCTACTGTATTTTTATCCAGGGAAACAAAGAGGAGACGACATCCCGGCGGCTGGAGATCCTGAACAAGTCAAACGACGGATTCTATATTGCAAGCGAGGATCTTAAACTCCGGGGACCGGGCGATCTCTTCGGGATAAGACAGAGCGGTCTTATGGAGTTCCGCATCGGGGATATCTTCAACGACGCGGATATTCTGAAAGACGCCAGCAGCGCAGCGGGCGGAATACTAGCTCTTGATCCGGATCTTTCCCTTGCGCAGCACCGTGAACTGAAGAAGTTCCTTATGGAAGAACAGAAGGCTGCGCTGGAGAATCTGGGAATCTGATCCGCCGTGATATGCGGCAGATATTTTGATATGAAAAAGAAGATGTTGCAAATTTATGTAAAACGTAGTATCCTAGTACCGTAATTATTTTTTATTTTACCTTGTAAGGAGGCTATTATGGCTACAAAAACAACGACAAAGAAAGCAGAACCTAAGACAACAACTGCAAGTAAGGCTGTCGAGAAAGAGGCTCCTGCAAAGGCTGCTGCCAAGACGGCGACAACAGCAGCTGCAACAACGGCTGAGAAGGCAGCTGAGAAAGCACCTGCTAAGAAGACTGCCGCAGCTAAGAAGACTGCTGAGAAGACCACTGTAAAGAAAACAGCTGAGAAGAAACCGGCTGCAAGAAGAACAGCTAAGAAAGCCGCTGCTCTGAATACAGAGGTGTACGTACAGTTCTGGGGCAAAGAGGTATATGCAAAAGACGTAGTGGAAAGCATCAAAAAAATTTGGACTGAAGAGATGGGCAAGAAAGAGGAAGAGCTTACTGACCTTAAAGTATATATCAAACCAGAAGACAACGGGGCACATTATGTCATCAATGGCGACGTTACCGGTTTCCTTGGTTTATGATCCGGTACACAGCTGTTTATGCGGCTGCAGAGTGTCTGAAAAGAAAACCCGGACAGCGGAGATATTATTCACTGCGCTGCCCGGGTTTTTCTATGATATTTCAGGCTGAGATATTATTTACATCTGGCTTCCCTGAGATCCGGAAGACATCTGTCTTTCCTGTGCTTCGATCATCTTTTTGACCATATAGCCGCCGACGGATCCGTTCTGTCTGGATGTGAGGTCGCCGTTATATCCGTCGCTGAGGGGAACTCCAAGTTCGTTTGCCACTTCATATTTAAAGCGGTTCAGTGCGCTCTTGGCTTCGGGAACAGCTGCTTTGTTAGAAGAATTTTTGTTTGACATATTTTATTTCCTCCTTGGTTGTTTTTTGTTTTGGTGTTACACTGGTAGTATGTGAAATATCGAAAATAATACACTAGAAGTTCTTTCTTCTGATTCCAGAAAAATGAAATTATTAACTTTCTATGAACTTTGTATATTTTGTAAGATTTAATTGCACTTTTTTTGGTAACTTGTTATAATAATGTGGAATATAAATTGTAGAACAGGGTTTTGGTAAGAATGGAGAGTGAATAATGAATTTAGGAATTATCGCACATAACAGCAAGAAAGTGCTTATAGAGGATTTCTGTATTGCATATAAGAATATTCTTGCCAGACATGAAGTATATGCAACAGGAACTACAGGAAGACGGATCGAGGAAGTGACGAATCTTCATGTTCACAAGTTTCTTGCCGGAAGTATCGGCGGAGACAAGCAGTTTATGGAGATGATCGAGCGGGAGGATTTGGATATGGTGATCCTTTTTTATAATCCGGCTATGATCGATCCCAAGGAACCGGATATCTCAGCTATTGTTATGCGCTGCGACCGGTACAATATCCCTGTGGCGACGAATATTGCCACCGCGGAACTTCTGATCCTGGGCCTTGCCCGTGGTGATCTGGACTGGAGACTGAATCTGAAATGAGAGTAATAGCGGGAAAAGCCCGGAGACTTCCACTGAAGACTCTTCCGGGAGCTGATACACGGCCGACTACCGACCGTATAAAAGAAACATTATTTAATATCCTTCAGCCCGAGCTTCTGGACTGCCGTTTTCTGGATCTGTTCAGCGGAAGCGGGGCTATTGGCATCGAGGCTTTGAGCCGCGGGGCGCGGAAGGCTGTTTTTGTTGAAAAGAATCCGAAGGCCTGCGCCTGTATCCGTGAGAATCTTGCATTTACGAAACTTGCCCCGGACGGGCAGGTCATGAATATGGATGTTCTTCAGGCACTCCGTTCTCTTGAGGGAGACGGCCCCTTTGACTGTATTTTTATGGATCCGCCATATGGGATGGAACTGGAGCGTTCCGCTCTGGAATATCTTTCCGGCAGCGCTCTGGCGGATAAGAACACACTGATCATAGTGGAAGCGGAGCTTCATACAGATTTCTCCTATGTGGAAGAGATGGGATATGAACTTACCCGTTCCAAAGAATACAAGACCAATAAGCATGTCTTTTTGCATAAAAGAAAGTGAGAATACACATGGTAACAGCAGTCTATCCCGGAAGTTTTGACCCGGCAACGTACGGACATCTGGATATTATCAAGCGCGCCAGTCTGTCATTTGACAGAGTTGTTGTGGGAGTTTTGCATAATTCTTCAAAAAGTCCGTTGTTTTCTGTGGAAGAACGTGTTAATATATTAGAAAAGGCGACAAAAAATATCCCGAATGTCGTGATCAGGCCTTTCGACGGACTTTCCGTGAATTTTGCCAGAGAGAATGACGCACAGGTGATCGTGCGCGGACTCAGGGCGGTTACGGATTTTGAGTATGAACTGCAGATGGCGCAGACCAACCGCGTACTTGCGCCGGATGTTGATACTGTGTTTTTGACTACAAGCCTGGAATATGCGTATGTAAGTTCCACGATCATGAAGGAGGTTGCCCGTTATAACGGGGACTTGTCGAAATTTGCACCGTCTGAGATCATTCAGGCTCTGCAGGATAAGCTGCAGGAAGAAAAGAGTTAAATAAGGAGAGTGTACAATGAGCAGCAGAATTGAACAGATTATTGATGATATTGATGAGTTTATCGAGAGCTGTAAATATCAGCCGCTGTCTACAACGAAGATTGTTGTAAACAAAGAAGAGATGGAGGAGCTTTTAAGAGAACTCCGTCTGAAGACGCCGGATGAGATCAAGCGTTATCAGAAGATCATCAGCAACAAGGACGCCATTCTTGAGGATGCACAGTCCAAGGCGGACGCTATCATCGCAGATGCGCAGGCAAGAGCCCAGGAGCTGGTAACCCAGCATGAGATCATGCAGAAAGCTTACGCCCAGGCAAATGATACGATCAATGCAGCCAACAAGCAGGCCCAGGAGATCCTTGATTCTGCTACCCAGGACGCCAACAGCATCCGTCTGAGCGCGATTACCTACACAGACGATATGATGGCGAATATCGGCACGGTACTCAGTGATACTCTGGAAGACGCCGGCGGCAAATACAAGGGATTTATCGACGCTCTTCAGAGTTGTCTTGATGTTGTGAACCAGAACCGTCAGGAGCTTGCTCCTCAGACCGCTCAGGCAGCTGCCATCAGCGGATCCTATCATGAGGATGAGGACGACCATGACGATGACGAATTAGACGATCTTGACGAAAATTAATATAAGCAGCGCGGTGAACAGTGCGTTGAGACATTTGGCGGCCAGATAAGGAAGAACGGACAGTTCTTCCGAAAGGACGCTTTTTGTCTGTGCCATGATGCAGAAACCTCCGAAAGAGGTAAGTACTGCCGCCGTCAGATATTTCATCTCAAAATCCAGGACGGAACCAGCCAGAAGATGGAGACCTGTGGTAAGTTCCAGACTGCCCAGAAGAAGATATCCGGCAGCTGACCCGGGCTGCCAGTAATGTCTGACACAGGCTGAAAGAACGGAGAAAAGAAGAATATATCCGCCCAGGCGGGTAATTGTCTCAAAACCATTCATAATGGAGGTGTCCAGCACTGTTCCGGAGGGACGGGCAGCGGACGGCTCCTTTTTTAAGCCGGACGACGGCATTTTTTCCACAGTATGATTTCTGTATATAACGAAACGGAAAAAAAACATGGTGAACACGGCGGAGAGAAGAAGTATCATGGTAAGAATTTTTTTATCTGCTCTGTCTTCCAGACAGATATGGATAAGATATGTATGGATAAAGACCGGACTGGCATGATTGGTAAAAGTAAGAAGGTATTGGGCCTCTCTTTTTCCGATCTTTCCGTGTCTGTACATATCCGAGGTGATCTTGGCTCCCATTGGGTAGCCGCAGAGCAGTCCGAGTATAAGCGCGTACGCGCCGGAGGGAGACAGGCCGAATAATTTTTTCCATAACAGCTTTGCGGGAGCGGTAATTTTTTCCGCAGTTTCTGTATGTATCAGGATCCCGGTGAGGATCATGAAGGGCAGAAGTGTGGGAAGGAGGGTGTTCAGCCAGAGATTCAGGCCGTCTCTGGACGCGGCCAGCGCTTCCCGGGGATATTTCAGAAGAAATCCCAGCAGCAGAATGATCACTGCTGCAGATAATGATCGTTTCATATACAGCCGCCGTTTTCTTTTATCTTATGGCGCGGCTGAATTAAATATGAAAGTAAATGGAGGAAACCGATTATGAGAGTATTGGAAAACTGTGAACCGAAGAAAGTTTTTTACTATTTTGAGGAGATCTGCGGGATTCCCCACGGTTCAGGAAACACGAAACAGATCAGCGATTATCTTGTGAATTTCGCGAAAGAACACAATCTGGAGTATGTACAGGATGAACTGAACAATGTGGTGATTTATAAGCCCGCTACTGCCGGCTATGAGAATGCGCCGACTGTGATCATTCAGGGACATATGGATATGGTATGTGAAAAAAGACCGGACGTGAATCATGATTTCACAAAAGACGGTCTGAATATTTCCGTAAAAGACGGATTTATTACGGCAAACGGGACTACCCTGGGCGGCGACGACGGAATCGCTGTTGCATATGGTCTTGCGCTTCTTGACAGTGATGATATTGGGCATCCGGCTCTGGAGGTTCTGATCACCGTAGATGAAGAGATCGGACTTCTTGGTGCGGTAGGACTGGACTGCACCGTGCTGAAAGGAAAGAGACTGATCAATCTTGACTCCGAGGCGGAAGGCAGCCTCTGGATCAGCTGTGCAGGCGGACTTTCCGCGATCAGCAGGATTCCTGTACAGAGAGTGCGGGCAGAAGGCGAGAAGATCCAGGTGAAGATCTGCGGTCTAACGGGCGGACATTCCGGATCCGAGATTGACAAGAAACGTGCCAACGCCAATGTTCTTATGGGAAGATTCCTCTATGGCCTTCAGAGAGAAGCTGAATATGAGATCATTTCCATGGAAGGCGGCCAGAAAGATAACGCGATCACCAGAGAGGCAGTCACAGAGATCCTTGCCGATAAAAAAGACATTTCTGCGGTTTATGCCTACGCTGATAAGGTTCAGGGTGAACTGAGAGAAGAATATACAGGCAGCGACGCAGGCATCACGATCCAGATCACAGAAATGGGCGCTGCAACTGAGAATGTTCTTCATCCTACCAGCAGAGAAAAAGTCCTTTTCTATCTGATGGAGATTCCTTTCGGTATCCAGAAGATGAGCGGAAGTATTGAGGGACTGGTTGAAACCTCTACCAATATCGGTATCGTAAAACTTTCCGAAGACGAGTTTTTTGGAAGTTCAGGCGTAAGAAGTTCTGTGGAAGCCGCACGGGACGCTCTTTCAGACAAAATCCAGTATCTTACAGAGTTCCTGGGAGGCTCTTATGAAATCCAGGGCGCTTATCCGGCATGGGAATACCGCAAAGATTCTCCGCTCCGCGACAAGATGGTTGCCGTATATGAAAAAATGTACGGAAATAAACCTGAAGTAGTTGCGATCCATGCAGGTCTTGAGTGCGGTCTTTTCTACAAGAAGATCGACGGACTGGACTGCGTATCTCTTGGACCGGATATGAAAGATATCCATACTTCCGAGGAAGTTCTGGACATTGCGTCCGCCGGACGTGTATGGGAATATCTGGTCAAAGTTCTGGCAGATCTCAAAGACTGACAGTCAAATCTGACACTACGGTTAAAAAACAGGGTCTCAAAATCCGTAAGCGGATTTTGGGGCCTTTTTTATTATTATTCTGTATGTCGGCATGAAAGAAATTCACATATATACAATGTGAGAATATGATTATACTGTAGCGTCCGTGTATATCGCGCATCAATTTCCGGATCGCTGAAATCCCTGCGGTTGGAGTCTACGGATGGAGAAGGAGACTGCCGGATGAAAAAACGCGACTGGATTTATCTTTTTTTCGTACTGATTCCCTGTGTATGCTTTCTTGTTTCACTGGAATTTTTTATCCGCGAAAGAAGCAGTGTGTCTGTGCTCGACAGGGAAACCTGTTTTTCTGAAGGATTCCGGGAACAGAAGGTATCTCCGGAACTGTACCGGGAACTGAAAGAACAGGAAACAAATGAGATCTCATGGACAGAATTCCTTGCTGTTTCTATGCTGGAAGGCGGCTTTAGCCCGGAAAAAATATCCGGAGGCCATGAAAGGTATCTGAAATATAAAAAAGAAGACTTCCTGTTTCTGGAAGAATGCTACAGGGCTGTATGGAGCGATATAAAGTATTTCCCCGTTGCTTCCGAAGATATTTTCTTTGAAAATACCTGGCTGAAACCTGTGGAATATGAGGCGGCGGAACATCATGAAGGAACGGATCTGGCCGGCAGCGTAAGATCATCTGGCTATTATCCGGTGATCAGTATGACGGACGGTACAGTAAAAAGAGCAGGCTGGCATTCCGGATACGGATACAGTATCGTCGTCCACACTCCGGAAGGAGGCGACTTTTTTTACGCGCATCTGGATTCCTTTGACAGAGAATACGTCACAGGAGAGGAAGTGAGAGCGGGAGATATTCTCGGATTTATGGGAAATACCGGATTCGGACCGGTCAAAACAAAGGGAAGGATGCCTGTCTATCTTCACGTTGGAATATACATATCCGGTCCGGACGGGGAAAACATCAGTGTGAACCCATACTGGATTTTGAAGATTTTTGCGAAAAAAACCAGAAAGTATACATATTAACGTTAATATTTTATCAGAAGTATGTTATAATGGTTTGTGCTGAAAGAGATTACAGCCTGCAAGGAGTGATTTACATGGAAATACAGTTATGGAGAAGACTTTTATGTCCATATGAACTTGCTGTCAGGGAACTGACGGTGAAGTTTGAGCATATTATCAAAGAATACAAGCTGAATGATCTCTATTCGCCCATAGAACAGGTACGCGGTCGTGTGAAGAGCGTTTCCAGCATTCTGGAGAAGATGCAGAGGAAGCACATTCCTCTGGAGCGTATGGAGGAAGAGGTGGAGGATATTGCCGGCATACGGATCATCTGCCAGTTTGAAGAGGATATAGATACTATCGCCGCTCTGATCCAGAACCGCAGTGATATGACGATAAAGAGTGAGAAGAATTATCTGAAACATATCAAACAAAGCGGTTACAGAAGCTATCATCTGATCATTTATTATACAGTGGAAACCATTAACGGACCCAAGGAGATTCAGGCGGAGATCCAGATCCGGACAATGGCCATGAATTTCTGGGCAACTATCGAGCATTCTCTCCAGTACAAATATAAAGGAGAGATGCCTCTCCATGTGGCGGAACGGCTGAGTAATGCCGCAGACGCCATTATCGCCCTGGATCAGGAGATGTCTTCTGTGCGCAGCGAGATCATGGACGCGCAGAATTCTTCAATGAACCAGTCCAATCTGATTAAGGATATCCTCATGAGTATTGAGAATCTTTATAAGGTTGCAAACAAACGGGAAGTGGAGAAGATCCAGAGCGAGTTCCTGCGGATATTCCAGATGCGCGATCTGCAGCAGTTGGAACGGTTCCACAGACAGCTTGATATTATTGCTGAGGGTTACCGCGCCCAGTCAGCAGTGTTTTAGGAGCGAATCGATGCATCGTTTTTTACCGGTTACAGAGCAGGAAATGAAAGAACGGGGCTGGGACAGAGTGGATTTTGTCTATGTGACAGGGGACGCTTATGTAGATCATTCTTCCTTTGGCCCGGCTATCATCAGCCGTCTTCTGGAGAGCAGGGGATACAGAGTGGGAATGATCCCTCAGCCGGACTGGCGCAGAAAAGAAAGTATCCAGTTGTTCGGCGAACCGCGTCTCGGTTTTCTTGTGAGTGCGGGAAACATGGATTCCATGGTGAATCATTACACTGTTTCCAGGAAACACCGTCACAGAGACGCCTATTCTCCCGGAGGAGAGATGGGTCTCAGGCCAGATATGCCTACAGTTGTATACAGCAACCTGATCAGGCAGAGTTACCGTGATACGCCCATTATACTTGGCGGTATCGAAGCGAGCCTTCGCCGTCTTGCTCATTATGATTACTGGAAGGACAGGATCCGCCGCAGTGTTCTTATCGATTCCGGAGCGGATCTGATCTCCTACGGCATGGGAGAGCGGTCGGTCCTGGAGATAGCGGAAGCGCTGGACAGCGGTATTCCGGTGAAGGATATTACCTTTGTACCGGGTACTGTATACAGAAGCCGTGATCTTTCGTCCGCGTTTGACCCGCTGGTTCTCCCTTCTTTTGAAAAGCTTCAGAACAGCAGGGAAGCCTATGCGGACAGTTTTGCCATTCAGTACAGAAATACGGATCCTTTCACGGCAAGGCCTCTTGCCGAGGATTACGGGACGAGAGGATATGTGATCCAGAATCCGCCTTCCAGACCTCTGACCACGCAGGAGATGGACGACGTGTATGATCTTCCCTACACGGGAAACTGGCATCCCATGTATGACGCCGCGGGAGGGATCCCGGCTCTGGAGGAAGTGCGGTTCAGTCTAACCAGCAACCGGGGCTGCTTCGGAGGATGCAGTTTCTGCGCCCTTACTTTTCACCAGGGCCGCATTCTGCAGACAAGAAGTCATGAGTCCATTGTCCGGGAAGCGGGAAAAATGACGCAGGATCCTCTTTTCAAGGGATATATCCATGATGTGGGAGGTCCCACCGCGGATTTCCGCCAGCCTTCCTGCCAGAAACAGTTGACAAAAGGCGTGTGTACCGACAGGCAGTGCCTGTTCCCGAAACCCTGCGGCAATCTTACGGCAGACCACAGCGACTACGTGACTCTTCTTCGCACGCTCCGCAGAGTACCCGGTGTGAAAAAAGTGTTTATCCGTTCCGGCGTCCGTTTCGACTATGTGATGGCGGACAGGAGCAGGGAATTTCTTCATGAACTTGTGAAACATCATGTGAGCGGCCAGCTTCGTGTAGCGCCGGAACATGTTTCCAACCAGGTTCTGTATTATATGGGCAAACCGCGGCACGAAGTATATGAGAGTTTCCTGAAAGCTTTTGAACAGGAAAACAAAAAGGCAGGGCAGGAGCAGTACGCGGTTCCCTACTTTATGTCCTCCCATCCGGGATGTACATTGAAAGAAGCGGTAAAGCTTGCGGAATATGTCCGGGATCTTGGGTTTACGCCGGAACAGGTACAGGATTTTTATCCTACTCCGTCCACTCTATCCACCTGTATGTATTATACGGGGATCCATCCTCTTACGAAGGAAAAAGTTTATGTACCCAGGGATCCTCATGAGAAGGAGATCCAGCGGGCGCTGATGCAGTACAAAAATCCGGCCAACAAGTCTCTTGTGATGGAGGGACTCAGACGTGCCGGGCGGGAGGATCTCATCGGATACGGGCCGAAATGCCTGATCCGTCCGGACAGAGACAATCTGAAGCATGCCGGAAAAGGGAAGAGCGACGGCAGGACGGAGACCGGCAGGAAAGCCGCTCATGGAAAAAAGAAAACAATCAGAAATATTCACAGAAAAAAGCAGAAATAACAAGGAGATCTCATGAGCAGACCATCTGACAAAAGTAAAATCCGCAAAGGAGATTACGGATATATACGGGCAGAGCGGAAGCGGCGCGTCATCATCACCGCCATTCTGTTCGCCGTGCCCCTTCTTATTTTTTTTACCGCTCTTTTGTATTTTAAAACAAGATTGAACATATGGACTGTCCTTGTAGTAGTAGGATGCCTTCCCGCGTGCAAAAGCCTGGTGAACGTGATCATGCTGTTCCGTTCGCCGGTCATGAAGGAAGAGACTTACCGGAGGATACGGGAACACGCCGGCAGCCTTGTGATGTCCTATGAGATGTATATGACTTTTTATGAAAAGAGCGCATTTATCGACGCCTTTGCCGTCTGCGGCAATCTGGCGGTGGGATACAGCAGCGATCCGAAGATCGACGTATCTTTTATGGAAACAGAAGCCCAGAAGATCTTAAGAGGAAACGGATTCAAATCTACGGTTAAGATCTTCCGTGACCTGAACCCCTATCTGGAACGGCTGGATTCCATGAACGCCCACAAAGCTTCTCTGGAAGAAGGCATTAAGTTCACGCCGGATGAGAAGTATCCGGATTTTTCCCGGAACGAACTGATCAAACACACGATCCTGGCGATCTGTCTGTAGGTGGATCATGAAAGAGTTTATTATCAATGAAAACGAGGCGGGACAGCGTTTTGACAAATATCTGGCGAAGCTTCTCCGGGAAGCGCCGAAGAGTTTTTTTTACAAAATGCTCCGCAAAAAAAATATTACCCTTAACGGAAAAAAGGCGACGGGAAATGAGAAGCTGAATCCGGGAGACCGGGTGAAACTGTTCTTAAGCGACGAGACTTTTCAGAAATTCTCAAAAGAGACAGCTGCTCCGAGGGCGGTCTGTGATCTGGATGTGATCTATGAGGATGCGGACGTCCTTCTGGTAAATAAGCCGGCGGGAATGCTTTCCCAGCCTGATGACAGCAAAGAGCCGTCTCTGGTGGAATATATCACGGGATATCTTCTGGAGAACGGGACTCTGACAGAAAACGATCTGGCTACTTTCCGTCCTTCCGTATGCAACCGCCTGGACCGGAATACCAGCGGGATCGTTGCGGCGGGCAAGAGCCTTGCCGGACTGCAGGCGCTGTCGGAGCTTTTTCGCGGAAGAACTCTTCATAAAGATTATCTTGCGCTGGCAAAAGGCGTTATAAAAAACGAAGAACATATCAGAGGATATTTGCATAAAGATCAAAAATATAATAAAGTAACAGTATACAGAGAAAAGAAAGATGGCGCGCTGCCCATTGAGACGGTTTATACTCCACTGGGAGATAACGGAGCGGTCACGCTTCTGAAGATCCGCCTTGTTACAGGACGGCCCCATCAGATCCGCGCGCATCTTGCCTCTGAAGGGCATCCGCTTATGGGCGACTATAAATACGGCAGCGAAAGATACAACCGGATCTGTCGTGAGCGGTACGGACTGAAGCACCAGCTTCTTCATGCTTACCGTCTGGAGTTCCCGCGAAGCCAGGAAGTGCCTGACCATCTTTCCGGTAAGATTTTTTTCGCAGAGCCGCCGGAACTTTTCTGTCATATACTGAAGGAAGAACAATTAGAGGAGAGTTATTATGAAAATCTGGAGTACAATATGGGATTATGTAAAAATGATCATCATTGTGGTAGTGGTGGTCCTGATCGCAAATAATGTGGTTCTGATCAACGCCAAGATTCCTTCGGAATCCATGGAAAACACCATTATGACAGGCGACAGGATCTTCGGATTCCGTATGGCCTATGGAATTAATTTTGATTTCTTCGGAACTCATGTTTCAAAAAAAATGAAGGATCCGGAGAGATATGATATTATCATCTTCAAATACCCGGATGATGAAAGCCAGCTTTTTATTAAAAGACTGATCGGACTTCCGGGAGAAACTGTGGAGATCCGGGACGGAAAGGTATATATCGACGGTTCCGAAGAGCCGCTGGACGACAGCTTCGTACCGGAAACGCCCACCGGAAATTACGGTCCCTACACAGTTCCGGAGGACTGCTATTTCATGCTGGGAGATAACCGGGAAAACTCCCGTGACTCCCGTTTCTGGGACAATACATTTGTAACTTTTGACGAGATCGTTGGGAAAGCGGTGATCCGTTACTTCCCGTCCATCAAACTTCTGGACTAGGCGGACAGATATGGCTACATGGAACAGCAGAGGCCTCCGGGGCTCAACTCTGGAGGAACTGGTAAACAGGACAAACGAGCAGTATGCGGAGAAGCGTCTGGCGCTGATCCAGAAGGTTCCCACGCCTATTACGCCGGTTAAGATGGATAAGGAACACAGACAGATCACCCTGGCCTATTTTGAACAGAGGAGTACGGTGGATTATATCGGCGCCGTACAGGGGATTCCGGTATGCTTCGACGCGAAGGAGTGCAGTACGGATACCTTTCCTCTGAGCAATATCCATCCCCATCAGGTCTCTTTCATGCAGAAATTTGAAGAGCAGGGGGGAATCGCATTCTTCCTGCTCTTTTTCAGCAGTGAAGATCTGTTTTATTATCTGCCTTTAAGGAGGCTTCTGGATTTCTGGGAACGAATGGAATCCGGCGGCCGCAAAAGTTTCCGCCGGGACGAACTGGACGAGGCTTTTTATCTGCCGAAACTGAGCGGTTTTCTGATCCCTTATCTGGAGGGGATGAAGACGGACCTCAGATTCAGAGAGGAAAACACACGAGGATGATCCGAAAAGACAGATGGTGCGAAATTCCGGGATTGACAATATATTGATAATTTACTATAATTTTGTTGTTTTCATATAGTAATATGGTAGCAGGCTAAAGTGGTCTGTGAGATCGAGGAGGATACATATGCAGCGGATTTTTCATACCCCGGAGGGCGTTCGTGATATATATAACGGAGAGTGCAGCCGGAAGCACCAGCTTCAGAGCCGCATCCGCCAGGTGTTTCTGCGTTACGGATACGAGGAGATCGAGACGCCCACCTTTGAGTTTTTTGAAGTGTTCAGCAGGGAAGTGGGAACTATCCCCTCGAAAGACCTTTACAAGTTTTTTGACCGGGAGGGGAATACTCTTGTGCTCCGGCCGGATTTCACTCCTTCGGTTTCCAGGGCCTGCGCCACGTATTTTTCGCCGGATAAAGATGTTGTTACTTTATCCTATACAGGACAGGCTTTTACCAACAGTTCCAGTTATCAGGGAAGGCTGAAAGAGACCACCCAGATGGGAGTGGAACGTATCGGCGACAGTTCTGCGGAAGCGGACGCCGAACTTCTCGCTATGACTGTGGAGTGTCTTCTGGAATCCGGTCTGAAGGAATTCCAGGTCAGCGTGGGACAGGTAAATTATTTTAAATCCCTTCTTGCGGAGGCGGGAATGGACGAGGAAGCGGAAGAGAGCCTGCGCGCCCTTATATCCCAGAAGAATTATTTCGGAGTAGAGGAACTTCTGAAGGAACAGAAGCTGGATCCGTCCCTGGCGGAGACATTCCAGGCTCTTCCTCAGCTGTTCGGTTCCGTTGAGGTTCTTGACCGGGCCAGATCCCTTACGGATAATACGGAAGCGCTGAAGGCTGTGGAGAGACTTGAGGAGATCTATGAGATCCTGAAGCTTTACGGATACGAGAAATATGTAAGTTTTGACTTCGGCATGGTGAGCAAGTACCGGTATTACACAGGGATTATTTTTCAGGCGTATACCTACGGCACAGGCGAGCCTCTGGTAAAGGGCGGACGGTACGACGAGCTTCTGAAGCATTTCGGCAAACCGGCGGCCTCCACGGGATTCGTCATTGTGGTTGACAGCCTGCTCACCGCTCTTTCCAGACAGAAGATAGACGTTCCCGGCGAGGATGAGATCACGGTTTTGTATTATACAGATGAAACCCGGCGGGATGTAATACTCAAAGCCCGTGAAATGCGTAAAAAAGGCCTGCGTACAGCAGTCCGCCGCAGGAAGGAGGAATGCTGACATGAGATATCTTACAGTGGCGCTTACCAAAGGAAGGCTTGCTCAGAAAACGCTGGATATGTTCGAGAAGATCGGCATCACCTGCGAGGAGATCCGGGACAAAAACTCACGGAAACTGATTTTTGTCAACGAGGCCCTGAAACTGAAATTTTTTCTTGCAAAAGGTCCGGACGTTCCCACTTATGTGGAATACGGAGCCGCGGATATCGGAGTCACCGGGAAGGATACCATCATGGAAGAGGGACGCAAGCTCTATGAAGTGATGGATCTGGGTTTCGGGGCGTGCCGGATGTGCGTCTGCGGTCCGGAAAGCGCAAGAGAACTGCTGAACAATAATCAGCTGATCCGGGTGGCGACGAAGTATCCCAATATCGCCAAGGATTATTTTTATAATAAAAAGCATCAGACAGTAGAGATCATTAAGTTAAACGGATCCATCGAGCTTGCACCCATTGTGGGATTATCAGAAGTGATCGTGGATATCGTGGAGACAGGAAGCACCCTCCGGGAGAACGGACTGAAGGTACTGGAGGAAATATGTCCTCTTTCCGCGAGAATGATCGTAAATCAGGTAAGTATGAAAATGGAAGATGAGAGGATCCGCAAACTGATCCGTGATCTCAGAGGGAAGGAATGAAGACTATGCGTACGGTAACGCTTACAAAAGAAAGCACAAAAGACATTCTGGAAAATCTTCTGAAACGCAGCCCCAACAACTACGGTAAATTCGAGGCTGCCGTGGATGATATCCTGAAAAAGGTAAGAGCGGAAGGAGACAGCGCTGTTTTCGCTTATACAAAAGAATTCGACAAAGTGGAGATCACCGCGGATACTGTCCGCGTCACGGAGGATGAGATCCGGGAAGCCTATGACGCGGTGGATCCTTCCCTTGTGGAAGTGATCCGGAAAGCTCTGGTAAATATCCGAAGCTATCACGAGAAACAGAAACAGAACAGCTGGTTTTCCAGTACGGAGGACGGCACCATGCTGGGACAGAAAGTCACTCCGCTGAAGCGGGTGGGGGTTTACGTTCCCGGCGGCAAGGCAGTTTATCCTTCCTCTGTTCTTATGAATATTGTTCCTGCCAAAGTGGCGGGAGTGGATCAGATCATTATGACCACCCCTCCGGGAAAGGACGGCAAAGTCTGCCCCACCACGCTGGTGGCAGCCAAAGAGGCCGGCGCGGACGAGGTTTATAAGGTGGGAGGAGCCCAGGCTGTGGGCGCTCTCGCCTACGGCACGGAAAGCATCCCAAAAGTTGACAAGATCGTGGGACCGGGCAACATTTTTGTCGCCCTGGCCAAAAAGGCGGTTTACGGCTATGTAAGTATTGATTCCATTGCCGGACCAAGCGAGATCCTTGTGCTGGCGGACGAAACTGCCAATCCCAGATACGTGGCCGCGGATCTTCTTTCTCAGGCGGAACATGACGAACTGGCTTCCGCCATACTGATCACAACCAGCAGAGAACTGGCTGAGAAGGTCAGCAGTGAAGTGGAGGAGTTTGTGAAGGTCCTTTCCAGAAAAGAGATCATTCAGAAATCCCTGGATAATTTCGGCTACATCCTCATCGCGGAAGATATGGACGAAGCGGTGGAAGCCGCCAACGAGATCGCGTCCGAACATATGGAGATCGTGACCAGGAATCCTTTCGAGATCGTGATGAAGGTACGAAACGCCGGAGCGATCTTTATCGGGGAATACAGTTCCGAACCTCTGGGAGATTATTTTGCCGGGCCGAACCATGTGCTTCCCACCAACGGTACAGCGAAGTTCTTTTCGCCTCTTTCCGTGGACGACTTTATCAAGAAATCCAGTATTGTATATTATTCCAGAGAGGCTCTGGGTAAGATCCATAAAGACATCGAACAGTTCGCGAAAGCGGAGCAGCTTACGGCGCACGCAAATTCTGTGGCGGTACGTTTTGAGAATGAAGAAGAATAATGGAGAAAACAGTAATATGGCAAGAGAAGCATCCGTAGAAAGAAATACAAAAGAAACTGAGATCAAGCTGAAACTGGTGCTGGACGGAACCGGATACTCGGATATTGAGACAGGAGTCGGTTTTTTTGATCACATGTTGGACGGATTCACCCGTCACGGACTTTTTGATCTCTGCGTCAGGGTACACGGCGATCTCAATGTAGACGACCATCATACGGTGGAAGATACCGGTATCGTGCTGGGAAACGCCATCCGCATGGCGGCAGGAGACAAGAAAGGCATCCGCCGTTACGGGAGCTGTATCCTTCCCATGGATGAGGTACTGGTGCTCTGCGCGGTGGATCTCTGCGGCCGTCCGTATCTTTCCTGGGACGCGGAATTTCCCACCGAAAAGATCGGGGATATGTCTTCGGAGATGATAAGAGAATTTTTCTACGCGGTTTCCTATTCTGCGGGAATGAATCTGCACATGAAGGTCCTTACCGCAGGCAACAGCCATCATATGGCGGAAGCCATGTTCAAAAGCTTTGCGAAGGCCCTCGACCAGGCGCTTTCTGTTGATGAAAGAATTACAGACGTGCTCTCCACCAAGGGCAGTCTCTGACAAGGAGTTAGGTTATGGCGGATAAATTATTAGTCCCCTGTCTGTATCTGCAGTCCGGCAGGGCAGTGACAGGATTCGGACAGAGGAATCTGTTCGGGAACGGCGATGTGGCGGAGCTTGCGCGTTTTTACAGCGACAACGGAGCGGATGAGCTTCTTGTGTTCGACTTTTCCTCCGGCGACGCGGAACATGAGCAGGCGATATCCAGGATAAAAGAGATCTGCGCCGCGTCCGAGATCCCGGTGATGGCAGCCGGCAATATCAACCGCATGGAGGATGTAAAAAAACTGATCTACGCAGGCTGCGCCAGAGTTGCGCTTAATTTTTCCAAAAAGAGCAATGTGGATCTTCTGGAAGAAATGTCAAAAAGATTCGGTAAAGATAAAATGTTTGTAAGTATTTCCTCTCCGGAGGAGTTTACCAGACATCAGAGTCTGATCATGAACTATGCAGGCGGAATCCTGGCGCTGGATACTGTTCAGGATACCGTGGCGGCCGCCTCCTCCATGCAGGTGATCCTTCATACCGACGAAAACAGCATGGCGAAGATATCCGGATTTCTGAAGCATCCCGGCGTAGCCGGTTTAAGCGGCGCTTTTGTAAGTTCCCTTAACAGAAATCTTCTGGAATTCAAGCAGGAGTGCAGGGAAGCGGGAATCCCCGTGAATATTTTCGAAAGCGCGGTTCCCTGGGAGGAGTTCAAACTGAACGGCGACGGACTGATCCCTGTGGTTGTGCAGGATTATAAAACAGACGAGGTCCTGATGGTAGCCTATATGAACGAGGAGGCTTTCCGCGCCACGCTGCGTACGGGAAAGATGACTTACTGGAGCCGCAGCCGTCAGGAACTCTGGATAAAAGGCCTGACTTCAGGTCATTTCCAGTATGTAAAATCTTTGACCCTTGACTGCGACAACGATACTCTTCTTGCGAAAGTGGATCAGATCGGCGCGGCCTGCCATACGGGAAACAGGACGTGCTTTTTCCAGACACTGATGAAAAAAGAGTACGACGACACCAATCCTCTGCGGGTATTCCAGGATGTATATGACGTGATCCTGGACCGTAAGGAGCACCCGAAAGAAGGATCCTATACAAATTATCTTTTCGACAAGGGGATCGACAAGATCCTGAAAAAAGTGGGAGAGGAATGTACGGAAATCGTCATTGCCGCCAAAAACCCGGATAAAGAAGAGATCAAATACGAAATCTCTGATTTCCTCTATCATGTTATGGTGCTGATGGCGGAAAAAGGCGTCACCTGGGATGAAATCACCAGAGAGCTGGCAAGAAGATAAACAAAGAAAAATATTTGATATTATACCGGCAGATCATGAAGGGAATCTGTCAAAGGGGAGAATCCGGAAACACAGGAGATAAAAGCGTATGAGCCAGGAAAGGAAATCTCATGTGAGGAAGAGCCGGTTCGGCAGCCAGTACAGGAGCCGTCAGAAAGCGCTGGAAAAGGCCCGGGCCGAAGAGCGGAAGCTTTATGAGACGAAAAAGAAAAACAGGAAAGATATAGCCGGGGATGACGATGAGGTCATTTTTCATCTGAATTCCGAACTGAACGGATCCTCCGGAAGAAGCGATACACAGATCCCGGAGTCAGAAATATCTTCACATAAGAAAAAGACATCCGCTGATAAAAAATCCGTACATAAAAGCGCGCGGCCTCAGGGCGGATATTATGCGGGAATTGAACCGGGTAATAAGAAGAAAAACAGAAAAAAGACACGTTCCACAGCCAGGCGTACCGGCCTGAAAATTTTCGGAGGCGCGGCTATTCTGTGTGTTGTTGCAATCGGTATTCTTATGATCCGTCTGCAGGATAATTTTCTGAACACGATTCAGGACGTGGTACCGGATAAAGTTCTGGAGGTGGCGGAGAAGATCGTGGAACCGAAAGGCCCTCCGGTGGATATGGTCGCCACGAAGGAAATATCTTTTGAGCCTCACTATGTGGATTCCACCGCGCCTTCCAATTACATCACTTCCACAGATATAGAAGTCGACGGAAACATTCTTGGAAGTGTGTCTGAATATACGCCGGACGGCGAGATCAGTTTTCTGGTGGGCGAGGACTATACGGAGGCAGAGGGTATCGTTACCTTCCGCGGAAACAATTTCCGTGACAGCGCCGCATACGGAACGGCGGAAATGACGGACTATACACTGACGCAGAAGTGGTCTCATGACACAGGTTCTCTTTCCTCCGGCGGAACGGTCTGGACGGGAAGCGGATGGACAGGTCAGCCGCTGATGACGAAATGGCCGGCAGAAGTGAAAGCCCACATGAACATGTACGACTGGGCGAAAGACAAAGATGATCTGGTAGAAGTCATCTATGCCTGCATGGACGGATACGTATATTTCCTTGACCTGGAAACAGGAGAACCCACCAGGGACGCTCTGTATCTGGGTTATACGTTCAAGGGCGCCGGGGCTCTGGATCCCAGAGGCTATCCCATTATGTACGTAGGCGCGGGATACAACAGCGATCAGGGCACGGCGAGAGTCTTTATCATTAATCTTCTGGACTGCAGCACCATGTATACTTTCGGAGACAACGATCCTTTTTCCCAGAGAGGAAGCCTAAGCTTCTTCGACGGTTCCGCACTGGTGGATGAAGAAACGGATACGCTGATCTATCCGGGCGAAAACGGCATTGTTTATCTGATCAGGCTGAACACGCAGTATGATCCCGCTGCGGGAACCCTTTCCATTTCTCCCGGCAGGACGGTGAAGTGGAGGTATTACGGCGCCAGAACCAGTACGGAGACCTTCTGGCTGGGAATGGAAGACAGCGCGGCTGTGTATAAGGAGTATCTCTTTGTAGCGGATAACGGCGGCAATCTGATGTGCCTGGATCTGAACACCCTTCAGCTTGTATGGGCGCAGGATGTTCTGGACGACTCTAATTCCACGCCTGTGCTTTCCATAGAGAACGGAAAGCTGTATCTTTATGTGAGCACTTCTTTCCGTCTGGGATGGAGAAGCTACGACACCGCGGAGATCCCCATCTGGAAGATCGACGCGGAGACGGGAGAGATCGTCTGGCATACAGATTACAACTGCTACACAGACGACGGCGTTTCCGGCGGCGTGCAGTCCACCATCGCCTGCGGCAAAAACAGTCTCTCGGATTATATTTATGTGACGGTTTCCAAGACGGAAGACAATGCTTCCGGCGTTCTTGCCTGCCTGGACAAGAATTCCGGCGAGATCCTGTGGGAGCATCACGCGGGCTACGCCTGGTCGTCGCCGGTATGTGTCTATGACTCCCACGGTACGGGCAAGGTACTGTACTGCAGCAGCGACGGAAATATGTACCTTCTGAACGGTGAGACAGGAGAAGTACACGATACTCTGTCCTTAAGCGAGGGCGTGATTGAAGCCTCTCCGGCAGTCTACGGGAACTGCGCGGTAGTGGGCACCCGCGACTGTAAGATCTGGGGCGTGGAGCTCGGGTGAGGAAGTCCGGGATGAGCAATATCTGAATAAAACTTTCCCATGCATCACCGAAAGTGCCAAAGGGCACAGTTCGGGATTGTATGCGGTCGACATTACAAACAAAACTCCGGAACGGTTCCGTTGTGTGAAACGGAAATCCGCCTGGAGTTTTCTGTTATATCAATAATCAAAGATACTTTGAACAGCGTCAGTTATGTTCATGATATCTGAATATTTAATATGCCCTTTCTTTTTGAAACCACGTATTTTCAGATCAAGTAGTTTCAGCTGTTCACATAAAACGATGCCTTCTGTCTCATCTGTACAGATTCTGATATGGAGAGGATCCGGAGAAGCGCTGTCTGTAATCGGACAGACAATGGCCATCTCAGTTCTGTTAAAAAAATCCTTACTTACTACCAATACGTCATGTCTTATATTTTCTACCGATAAAATATCGCCCTGCTCAATTGGCAGCATTTCTCTTACCACCTTTCCCTCCCGACAGGTTCATCCCATGAAAATTCATTGTACGGACCCAGCCTGCCGTTATATTCTGCGGCCCGTTCTTCCAGTGTACGGTGCCGGAATGCTTTTTTTAACACAATGTTCTTATCCTGTAATTCAATTTCTACATAATCGTCGCAGGTAATCCCCGCCATGGCAAGCAGTTCTTTCGGCAGACGGATTCCCTGACTGTTTCCCCATTTTTTTACCTGTGCAAGCATAACATCACCTCCTGTGTATATACATAGTATATACCTTGTTAAATCCGTAAGCAAGAAAAAATTTTGCAAATGAAACTTATTTGTTATATTCTTCATCTAATAAGTGTAAAACAAATATTTCATTCGAATGAAAACCCAGAAGGAGGTTATTCTGGAGATGATACAACTGGTAAAAAAAGCCGCCGCCGGAGACGCGGACGCGTTTCTGGAACTGATGGAAAATAATTCTTCCGCCATGTACAAGGTGGCACGTGGAATGCTGAACAATGACGAAGACGTCGCCGACGCCATACAGAGCGCCATACTGGCCTGCTTTGAGAAAATACATACCTTAAAGAAACCGGAGTATTTCAGGACATGGATGATCCGGATTCTGATAAACGAGTGTGTTTCCATACAGCGGCATTACAAAAACCTGAACATGTCGCATGAATTTCCGGAAATACCGGATCAGGACATGTCCCTGGCGGAATTCGAGTTTAAGGAAATGCTGGGACTGGTAAAAGAAGAGTACCGGATCGTGCTGATCCTGTATTATGTGGAAGGGCTGCGGATTTCTGAAATAGGGGAACTTCTTGATCTGAACGAAAACACTGTGAAGTCAAGGCTTGTAAGAGCAAGAGAACAGATCAAAAGGCAGTATGAGTCTGCTGCGGTCAGAGCAAACGGGACGGCGCAGAGTGGAATTATATCACGGTAACAGGCACAGGAAAGGGATGATCAGATGAAAAAATATACAGATTTCAATATCGAAAATGAGGACAGACGGACGGATCAGATGATAAAGAGAACCCTGGACGCGGATTTTCCTCTTCCGAAAACTGTGGAGAACGCGAAGCGGGAAGCCTTCGCGAAAATCCGGGAAAAATCGGCAGAAAAGAAAACAGGAGAGAAAATATATAATATAGATAGCCGTTCCGACGGTACCGGATCCGGCAGAAAAAATGCCCTGAGATTTCGCCGGACCTTCCTCGGCTTTGCGGCCGCTGCGGCGGCGTTTTCCGGAGTATGTATCGTCAATCCGGCTTTTGCATCGAATATTCCGGTAGTGGGAGGCATATTTGAGACTCTGGGTAATTCCCTGGGATTTTCAGGAGATTTCGATAAATACGCGGAACCCGCAGGGGATACGGAAGCAGAAAACACACAGAAATCGGGTGATCCGGAGGCAGAAGATGTGGATAACTCCGGTCAGAAGACAGATACTGTGGAAACAGGCGGCAAAAATACAGGCGAACCGAAGAATGGTATCACGGCAACACAGAACGGAACTTCCGTGACTCTGTCGGAGGTATATTGTAACGATTCTGCTCTGTATCTGGCTTTTAAGATCGAGACTGAGGATAAATTCCCGGATACTATGACGGATCAGGAAGGGAAACCCGTTGTGCGTTTCGGTTTCGACTCTGCTTTCAGCACCAGTTTCCAGTCCGGAAAGGATGAGATGCTTCTGAACAGTTATCTGGACGGACAGATACTGGACGAGAATACATATGCAGGAGTCCTCCGTATCGAAAGCACAGATTTGACGGTGGATGAAAAAGGCTGGAACGACTTTTATAACGCCAGAAATTCTTTCTTTGAGGAAAACGGTATTGACGTCGATAGCTTCAGTACAGATCAGATCAGCAAGGTGTTTGGAATCGAAGAGTATACCGATGAGATCCTCCCGGAGATCGGCGGTCCGGATATCCACGATTATGTAAAAGAGATATCTCTCCCTGAGGATTTTACTCTTGATCTAACTGTGAGAGATATCATCGGAACACTTCCGGAAGACCAGAGTAAGTTGCCGGAGATACCGGAAGATATTAAAAAGGCATATGAGGACGCCATGGCCGAAAACGGTCTCAGCACAGAAGAGGGCGCTTATGATAATTTCACGGAAGAGCAGAAGGATACGGAGCACCGGCTCTTTACGGAGATGTGGAACGCTTACTATGAACGATATCCGGAAGCGGCGGGACCGGGCAATGAATATGAGAACTGGATCCTGGATGGAGAATGGAAGTTTATTGTTGATGTAAATAAAAACCTCTCCGATACAGTTACAAAAGATATCGATGTGACAGACGGCGACGGATACGGCGTAACTTCCATCACAAAAACCCCATTTGAGATCACAGTGGAAATGAATGACCCTGAAGCAAAATATGTCCCGGTGGTGCTGGACGCTGAAGGGGAATTGATGACCGGAGGCGGAGTCGTAGGAAACATGGAAACTGTGGCTGTACAGGGAAAGGACACCTCCACCGTTTATGTATATATCTGTGATTATTACGAATACATGGACGAACTGAAAGGCTACTACTGGTCGGAAGACTACGAAGAAAAAGCAAAGAAGAAAACCTTCCAGGAGCTTCTGGATGAAAGAGCCGTTGCGAAAGCGGAAGTGATATTTGACGAGCCGTAAGGAAATCTTGAGGAGGATTGCAGAATTGGATTATAGAATCGGATTTCAGAATTGAATCTCAGATTTGGGTTTTAGAATCGGATTTCACAATTGGATTTCAGATTTGAATTCCCGGGGGCTGCCTGTTAATTCAGGCAGTCCCCGTTTTGCCGTTAAATCGAGGATGTACCGCTTGAATTCGCATTTCTCTTATTTTAACCGTACAAATTTCCGGTATGTACTGCTCGAATTCATTTTTTTGTATGTAACCGTGCGAATTTCCAGAATGTACCGCTTAAATTTGCGTTTCACTTATTCTAACCGTACAAATTTCCGGAATGTACCGCTTGAATTCATTTTTCTTGTATGTAACCGTGCGAATTTCCGGGATGTACCGCCTGAATTTGCATTTCTCTTATTTTAACCGTGTGAATTTCCGGAATGTACCGCCTGAACTTGCATTTCTCTTATTCTAACCGTACTAATTTCCAGGATGCACCGCTTAAATACAATTTTCTCGCATTTTAACCGTATAACTTCACAGAATGTACGGTTTGGCACCGGGAATTATCTGCAGCAGCAGTATCAAACTAACGAAATCCGGATTAATGGAATATATTTGTCCTACTTCAAATCCGGAACAAGCTTGTACTTCAAACCTGGAATCAACTTGCACTTCAAACCCGGAACCAGCTTGCACTTAAAATCCACAACCGGTTTGTATAATCTTGCGTCCACGTGTCTGACATGTTAGAATAGCTGGAAAGAATAAATTAAGACAAAGGTAATAGAAGATGAGAAAATTAGCTTTAAGCGATGAAATTCTGCTGCAGATCGACAAAGCTGCCCGGTACATCGGAGGCGAAGTCAACTCTGTGATGAAGGACAAAGACCAGGTGGATATCCGGTTCTGCATGGCGTTCCCGGATGTCTATGAGATCGGCATGTCCAATCTGGGCATGATGATCCTGTATGATATGTTTAATAAAAGAGAGGACGTATGGTGCGAGCGCCTTTTCTCTCCCTGGACAGATCTTGATAAGATCATGCGCGAGCAGCACATTCCGCTTTTTGCCCTGGAATCCCAGGAACCGGTGAAGGATTTTGATTTCCTGGGCATTACCATGGGTTACGAAATGTGTTATACCAATGTGCTCCAGCTCCTTGATCTTTCCGGGATCCCTCTGAAGGCGGCCGACAGAACGGAAGAGGATCCCATTGTCATCGGAGGAGGCGCCTGCGCCTATAATCCGGAGCCAATGGCGTCTTTCTTCGACCTCATCTATATTGGGGAGGGAGAAACCTCCTACGACGCATTGTTTGACACCTATAAGGCCAACAGGGCCGCAGGCGGCACAAGGGAGGATTTCCTCCTTGCGGCGGCGAAGGTCCCCGGAATTTATGTGCCGGCGTTTTATGATGTTTCCTATAATGAGGACGGAACCATTGCCTCTTTCGCGCCCGGACGCCCGGGAGTTCCTGAAAAAGTGGATAAACAGCTGGTACTTGATATGGAGAACGGATATGACAGGCTGGAATCTCCTGTGGTGCCTTTTATCAAGGCCACTCAGGACAGAGTGACTCTGGAGATCCAGAGAGGCTGCATCCGCGGCTGCCGTTTCTGCCAGGCGGGAATGATCTACCGGCCCACCAGGGAAAGAGATGTGGAGACTCTGAAAGAGTCCGCCCGAACCATGCTCCAGCGGACTGGTCATGAGGAGATTTCCCTGAGTTCCTTAAGTTCCAGCGATTACAGTGAACTGAAAGAACTGGTTACATTCCTTATCGATGAGTTTGACGGCAAAGCCGTGAATATTTCCCTTCCTTCCCTCAGGATCGACGCTTTTGCCCTGGATGTTATGAGCAAGGTGCAGGATGTGAAAAAAGGCAGTCTCACCTTTGCGCCTGAAGCCGGCACCCAGAGACTGCGGGACGTGATCAACAAGGGACTGACAGAGGAAGATATCCTGTACGGAGCCGGGCAGGCTTTCGAGGGAGGCTGGAACAAAGTGAAACTTTATTTCATGCTGGGCCTTCCCACAGAGACAGAAGATGATATGAAAGGTATCGCTCATCTGGCGGAAAAGATCGCCGAGCGGTATTATGAGATTCCCAAGGATCAGAGAAACGGAAAGGTGCAGATCTCTGTCAGCACATCCTTCTTTGTTCCCAAACCTTTCACTCCCTTCCAGTGGGCTTCCATGTTCCGGGAGGAGGATTTCATTGAAAAAGCAAAGGTGGTAAAAGAGGAGATCCGCGCCCAGCTGAATCAGAAGAGCATCCGCTACCACTGGCATGAGCCGGATGTGACGGTGCTGGAGGGATTTCTGGCAAGAGGAGACAGAAGATGCGCGGATGTGATCCTTTCCGCTTACCGGAAAGGCGCGCTCTATGACGCCTGGTCCGAGACGTTCCGCTACGATCTCTGGAAGGAAGCCTTCCGGGAGACAGGCGTTTCGCTGGAGTTCTATACCATGAGAGAGAGAAGCACGGAGGAGATCCTTCCCTGGGATTTCATCGACGCGGGAGTATCAAAAGACTTCCTGAAGCGGGAATGGAAGAACGCCCGTGAGGAAAAAGTGACGCCAAACTGCCGCCAGCAGTGTTCCGGATGCGGCGCAAGAAAATATAAAGGAGGTGTGTGCGTTGAAGGTCAGGATTAAATTTTCCAAAACCGGACCCATGAAGTTCGTGGGCCATTTGGATACCATGCGCTTTTTTCAGAAAGCGATCCGCCGCTGCGGTCTCCCGGCCGCTTTTTCCGGCGGATACAGTCCCCATATGATCATGTCCTTCGCCGCGCCTCTTGGGGTAGGAACGGAAAGCCTGGGAGAATATTTCGATCTGGAGCTTACGGAAATTGTTCCCACCGCTGAAATTGAAAAGAGACTGAACGAGGTAATGGTGGAGGGGATTTCTGTCTGCTCCGCCAGAAAAGTGGAGGACGGAAAAGCCGGAACCGCCATGGCCCTGGTGGCCGCGGCCGATTACTTCGTAAGATTCCGCGAGGGAAAAGCTCTCTCCGCCCTCTGGCAGGATAAAATCGGCGAATTTGCCGGTCAGAAGGAGATCGTCGTCACCAAGAAGACAAAACGGAGCGAAAAGACGGTTGATATCCGACCATGGATCTACCAGATGGAAGCGTCCGGGGAAGGCGTGTTCCTGAAACTGGCAGCCGCCAGTTCCAACTACACGAAGCCGGAGCTGGTGATGGATACATTCCTTAAATGGATGGGAGAGGAGCCGGCGCCTTTTGCCTATATGATCGAAAGACGGGAGGTATACGCGGACAAAGGTACGGAAGAAACGCATTCTTTCATACCTCTGGAGGCGTTGGGAGAAAAAGTTGAGTAAGCTGATCATTAGTAAAATGCCGGTCCACGGATGTCCCTGTATCGTGTGCGCAGTAGTCTCGGATAATAAAGTGCAGGAGCTCCGGCTGGAACCGTTTGAAAAGAAAAGTATTCTCGGCAATATCTATGTGGGAAAAACGGAGGATATCGCCTCCAATATCCGCGCGGCTTTTATCCGGTTCGCCGATGGCCAGAAAGGCTACATGCCCCTCAGCGAGGGAAACAGGGCAATTTATACATCCGGACGGAAGGGGAATGCGCCTCTCCGGCCCGGAGACGAACTTCTCGTTCAGGTAAAGCGAGACGCAATGAAAGGCAAACTGCCCGCCCTGACTTCCGACCTTAATCTCACCGGAAAATATTTTGCCCTCACAACGGGAAATAAAAAAATCGGGTTTTCCGCGAAACTCTCGAAAGAAGAGGCGGCGCTCGCAGCCAAATGGCTGGAGGACGAGCGGCAGATTCCGGAAAGAGAATACGGTCTCATCGTCAGAACCAACGCGGCGGACGCGACCAAAGAAGACTTTCTCCATGAACTGGAATATCTGAAGAAACTGTACCGGAAAACTGCCGTTGAAGGCAGGAACCGCACCTGTTTCAGCTGCCTTTACGAGGCGGAACCTTTTTATCTGGCGGCGGTGCGGGATATCTACAGCCGCGATCTGGAGGAAATCGTCACAGATGTTCCGGAGATCCATCAGAAATTATCCTCTTATCTTCAGGACTTCAAGCCGGAGGAACTGGAGAAGCTGCGGCTTTATGACGACATGCTGCTTCCCTTATATAAACTGTACCGTCTGGAAACCGCTCTGGAAGAGGTGGAACGGGAAAAGATCTGGCTGAACAGCGGAGGTTTCCTTGTGATCCAGCAGACGGAGGCCTTCGTTTCCATCGACGTGAACAGCGGCAAATATACGGGAAAGAAAAAAGCCGAGGAAACCTACCGGAAGATCAATCTAGAAGCGGCAGGAGAGATCGCACGCCAGATCCGCCTTCGGAATCTCTCCGGGATCATCCTGATCGATTTTATCAATATGGAGAATCCGGACCATACGGACGAGCTGTTCCATGTGCTTCAGAAATACCTCCGCAAAGACCCGGTGAAATGCAGGGCTGTGGATATCACGCCTCTCCATATCCTGGAGATGACAAGAAAGAAAGTGAGACGGCCGGTGGCGGAAGAACTAGCCGAGATAAAAAGGTAAAGTAAAAAATATAAACGGGAATAGAAAAGACCGGAATATAAATAACGAAAATATGAAAGAAACAGAACAGGAGATAAATATATGCTGAAATTTGCACACTTTAATTTTAATGTACTGGATCTTGAAAAAAGCCTTGCTTTTTACAAAGAGGCGCTGGGAATCGAACCGGTACGTGAAAAAGAAGCCGCAGACGGCTCTTTTAAGCTGGTCTATCTGGGAGACGGGGAAACGGATTTCCAGCTGGAACTGACCTGGCTGAAAGACCGGACAGAGCCATATAACCTTGGAGAATGTGAATTCCATCTTGCCTTTGTAACAGACAGATATGATGAATTGCGCAGACACCATGAGGAGATGGGATGTATCGCCTTTGAGAATCCGTCTATGGGAATCTACTTCATTACAGATCCGGACGGATACTGGATTGAGATCGTACCGGAAAGATAAGGAGAAAACCTGTAAAAAACCTGAAAAAATCAGGAAAACTGTCTTGACGAACCCATAAGGCCATGCTATTATAATACAGTATGCCGCACAAAGAGGTAGAAGTATTCTGCTACAAACCAAAGTGAATAATATAAATGAGTTTGTTTTGACAGGATCACCGTATTTGGCGAGTAAAGATTATAGGAGGTGCCACAGATGTACGCAATTATTGCAACAGGTGGTAAACAGTACAAAGTTGCCGAGGGCGACGTAATCAGAGTAGAAAAGCTCGGTGTTGAGGCTGGCGAGACCGTTACATTTGACAATGTACTTGCAGTAAGCAACGACGGACTGAAAGTCGGAGCTGACGTAGCAGATGCCAGTGTTACCGCTTCTGTAGTTGAGAACGGCAAGGCTAAGAAAGTCATCGTTTACAAGTACAAGAGAAAAACTGGATATCACAAGAAAAACGGTCACAGACAGCAGTACACAAAGGTTAAAATCGAAAAGATCAACGCTTAATCTGGTGTTTGTATGATTACAGTTACAGTCAGTAAGAAGAACAATTCCTATACAGAGTTTGTTTCCAGGGGACACGCCGGTTACGCGGAGGAAGGACAGGACATTATATGCGCCGCCGTTTCCGCGCTGATCATCAGCACGGTGAATTCTCTGGAGGCCCTTACGAAAGATCATTTCCGGCTGGAAGATAAGGACGGATATGTGCGTATCCTTTTTCCGGAGGAACTTTCCGACGGCGGGAAACTTCTGATGGATTCCCTTGTTCTCGGGCTGACCGAAATTGAAAAAAGTTATTCAAAACGATATCTGAAAGTAAAAGTCAGGGAGGTGTAACGATATGATGAAAATGAACCTTCAGTTATTCGCACATAAAAAAGGTGTTGGTTCCACAAAGAACGGCCGTGATTCCGAGTCCAAGAGACTGGGCGCCAAGAGAGCTGACGGACAGTTTGTAAAGGCTGGAAACATCCTGTACAGACAGCGCGGAACCAGAATCCACCCGGGCGTAAACGTAGGCTGCGGCAGAGATTATACTTTATTTGCTCTGACAGACGGTGTGGTAAGATTCACCAGAAAAGGACGCGATAAGAAACAGGTTTCTATCGTTCCGGTAGAGGCAGAATAATCAAGTTCAGGCAAGGCTTCAAATCGTTCAGGTTTGGAGCCTTTCTTTAAATATATCAGATGTGAGACGACTCCCGCCGGGCCGGCGGGTTTAGAATAGGAGTTTAGAATGTTTGCAGACAGAGCGAGAATCATCATCCGTTCCGGTAAAGGCGGCGACGGCCACGTAAGCTTCCGGAGAGAACTTTATGTTCCCAACGGCGGTCCCGACGGCGGCGACGGCGGAAGAGGCGGAGACGTTATCTTTGAAGTGGATAAAGGCCAGACGACTCTGGGAGATTACCGCCACAAAAGAAAATTCAAGGCCCAGGACGGACAGGAGGGCGGCAAAAGACGCTGTCACGGCGCGGACGGGGCGGATATTGTATTGAAAGTTCCGGAAGGAACTGTTATCATGGAAGCAGAATCCCGCAAGGTGATCGCGGATATGTCCGGAGACAATCAGAGACAGGTTGTGCTGAAGGGCGGAAGAGGCGGTAAGGGCAACCAGCATTATGCAACAGCCGCCATGCAGGTGCCAAAGTACGCTCAGCCGGGACAGCCGGCACAGGAGCTCGAGGTCCTTCTGGAGCTTAAAGTAATTGCCGACGTGGGACTTGTCGGTTTTCCTAATGTGGGGAAATCCACGTTCCTGTCAAGGGTGACAAACGCACAGCCGAAGATCGCCAATTATCATTTTACTACATTAAGTCCGAATCTCGGCGTCGTGGATACCGACAACGGCGGTTTTGTCATTGCCGATATTCCCGGCCTTATCGAAGGCGCCTCCCAGGGTGTGGGACTTGGACACGAGTTCCTCCGCCATATCGAACGTACCCGCGTTCTGGTGCATATTGTGGACGCGGCCTCCACGGAAGGCAGGGATCCGGTGGACGATATCTATAAGATCAATAAGGAACTGGAGGCGTATAATCCCGAGATCGCAGCAAGGCCTCAGATTATCGCAGCCAATAAGATCGACTGCATTTTCGGAGACGAAGACCCTGTGAAACGGCTGAAAGATGAATTCGAGCCGAAGGGAATCCGTGTATATCCTATTTCCGCGGTAAGCGGCAAAGGCATCAAGGAGCTTCTGTACGGTATCCGTGAGCTTCTCGACAGCTGTCCGGACGAAAAGATCACGTTTGAACAGGAATTCTTCCCGGAAGATGTTCTGATCACCGAGAATCTTCCCTATACTGTGGAGCGGGATAAGGACGATCCCCATGTTTTTGTTGTGGAAGGTCCGAAGATCGAGAAAATGCTTGGTTATACCAATCTGGATTCCGAGAAGGGATTTGCTTTCTTCCAGAAGTTCCTGAAGGACGGAGGCATCCTTGACGAAATGGAAAAAGCCGGAATTCAGGAGGGCGACACCGTCCGCATGTACGGTTTTGATTTTGAGTACTATAAATAGAAAGGTCTGAACACAGTCATGACAAGTAAACAGAGAGCATATCTGAAAAGCCTGGCCATGAAGACAGAGCCGATCCTGCAGCTTGGCAAAGGCGGAGTCACACCAGAGAACACAGCTTCCGTGGAAGAGGCTCTGGCAGCCAGGGAACTGATCAAGATCAGCATTCTTCAGAACTGCATGGAAGATCCCAGGCAGATGGCGGAGACTCTTGCAGAACGTACCCATTCTCAGGTAGTACAGGTGATCGGCAGGAAGATCGTCCTGTACAGAGAAGGAAAGAACGAAAAGAAGAAAATTGTACTTCCCTGAGACCAGGAGGGACAGATATGGGAATAGACCGTAAGAAGATTGGGATAATGGGCGGAACTTTCGATCCGATTCATGTCGGACACCTGATCCTGGGCGAAAAGGCCTATGAGCAGCTGAATCTTGACAAAGTCTGGTTCATGCCCAGCGGCAACCCGCCTCATAAGCGGAACAGGGACGGATGCGCCAGCGATGAACAGAGAGTGGAGATGGTAAAAAGAGCCATCAGCGGTAATCCGCACTTCGAGCTCTCACTTATCGAAATGAATGAGGATGGATACACATACAGCTACCGCACCCTGGAGACCTTAAAAGAACAGAATCCCGACACGGATTATTATTTCATCATAGGCGCGGATTCCCTGTACAGCTTCGCTACCTGGAAGGAGCCGGCGCGGATTTGCGGTGCCTGCACTGTGGTGGCGGCCTCCAGGAATCATGTTCCCGCAGAGAGTCTTGATCAGCAGATGACATTCCTTTCCCAGCAGTACGGAGGATGTTTTATCCGTTTGGATACCATGAATATTGATGTTTCCAGCCGTCATCTCCGCCAGTGGCTTCAGGAGGGAAAGAGTCTGCGCTATTATGTTCCGGACAGTGTGATCGAATATATCCGGAAGAATAATATTTACCAGACAGAAAACAGACTCGTCTGACTGAGTCTGAATAAATACAAAAGGAGTCCAGAAGGTATTATGGCTGAATATGATTTTAATAAAATGCAGAAAAAACTGTCAAAATATCTTGACGAGGACCGTTATAACCATACACTTGGGGTCATGTATACATGCGCGGCACTTGCAATGGTGCATGGCTGTGACATGAAGGACGCCCAGGCGGCCGGCCTTCTCCATGACAGCGCCAAATGCATTCCCAATAAAAAGAAACTGAAAATGTGCGAGCATAATAAGATCCCGGTGACAGAATTTGAAAAGGGACATCCTTTTCTTCTTCATGCGAAGCTTGGCGCGTATCTGGCAGAAGAGAAGTATGGGATCAAGGATCCGGAAATCCTCTCTGCCATTACCTATCACACTACGGGCAAACCGGAAATGAGTGTTCTTGAAAAAATCGTTTATATTGCAGATTATATTGAACCGGGCCGTTTTAAGGCTCCGAATCTTGCGAAGATCAGAAAACTTGCGTTCCAGAATCTGGATGAATGCATGTACGAAATATTAAAAGACACTCTGATCTATCTTGAGGAAAATCCCAAAGATGTAGATTACGCTACAAAAGATGCTTTTGTATATTATAAAGATCTACATATGGAAAGGTTAAGGATCGCCGCGGATTCCCTTTCCGGAAAGGAGTAACAACCTATGAATAAAGAAATGGAAATGACAAAACTGGCTGTTAAGGCACTGGATGAAAAGAAAGCTATGGATATCAAAGTCATTGACATCCACGAAGTATCCGTTCTTGCCGATTATTTTCTTATCGCAAGCGGCAGCAATCAGAATCAGGTACAGGCCATGGTAGACAACGTGGAAGAGCAGCTGGGCAAGGCAGGATATGAGCCGAAGCAGATCGAAGGAACAAAGAATTCCAGCTGGATCCTTATGGATTACGGCGATCTGATCATCCATATTTTTGATGAAGAAAACCGTCTGTTCTATGATCTGGAAAGAATCTGGAGAGACGGAAAGATCATGGAAACAAATGAATTCCTGTCACAGGACTGATTTTGTTTACCGTAATAATATTATGTAAATTAAATACTGTAAAAAAAGACAGCAGTATTCAAAATGGAAAACTGCTGTCTTTTTTGTCAGTTAAAAAAACGGAAAACACCGAATACTTTACCAAGAATTTTAAGGTCGCCGTGTACAAGGATAGGATCCATGGTATCATTTTCCGGCTGAAGACGATAGTATCCGTCTTCTTTATAAAATGTCTTAACAGTGGCAGAATCTTCCACAAGAGCGACAACCATATCGCCGTCCTCTGCAGTGGACTGCTGTTTGACAAGCACCTGATCCCCATCGAAAATACCGGCATTGATCATACTGTCGCCTTTAACCTTCAGCATGAAACTCTGTGCATTTGGCATCATTTCCGCCGGTACCGGGAAATATGTCTCTATATTCTCTACTGCCAGGATCGGCTGGCCTGCAGCGACAGTGCCAATCAGAGGCACATTAACAATCTCGCGGCGCACAAGATTAAACTGATCGTCGATGATCTCAATCGCTCTGGGTTTCGTCGCGTCTCTGCGGATATAGCCGTTCTTCTCAAGCGCCTCCAGATGGGAGTGAACGGAAGACGTTGATTTCAGATGAACTGCCTCGCATATTTCTCTGACTGCAGGCGGGAATCCCCGGTTAATGATCTCGCTCTTAATGTAGTCGAGAATTTCCTGCTGTTTTTTACTAATTCTGCCGTATGCCATGATAAAATACCTCCAGATTTTGGTCATACTAATAAGCTGATTTTGAAATGACTTTTATTGAGTATATCATATTTCTTGCATAAAAGCAAACAGATATTCGGAAAATATGTTCGTGAATTTGAAAATCCCTCTTTTTTCTTGTCATATGTGTCAGAAAATGGTACAATACCACTATATGTTGATATAAAGGAGGCATTTGTTTGCCTGTTAACAATAATAACAGGAATCCCAGAAGTCCCGGGATCCTGTCAAAAATCAGAAAAATTTTCAGCCTGAACATCGGTACGATACTTTTTGGCATTCTGCTTATTTACATGGTTTTCAGCGCTGTTCTTTACCTTACATCTACAAAAATAGAATCCTATCAGGTTATCGCAGGGCCTCTTTCCAGAAACGCCACATATACCGGACTTGCCGTGCGGGAAGAATCCGTCTATCAGGCCGGTTCAGGGGGATATGTTTCTTACTATGCACGCGAGGGCAGTAAGATCAACGCTAACGGTATCGTATACGGCATCAGCAGCACGCCGGTCCCGCAGAGCGAGACTTCTCTTACGCCGGAAGAACTGTCGGATATCCGCAGCGATATGTTGAGTTTTTCCAAAGGATTTAATTCAAGTAAATTTAATAGCACCTACAGTTTTAAATATGGGCTGGAAGGTGACATTCTTCAATATGCCGGAGTTTCTGAGGAAGATTCTTCTGTAATCACTCTGGGTAATCAGAGCCTTACCCGTGCGGACAGCGACGGTATTGTGCTTTATTCCACTGACGGATATGAAGATAAGACGGTATCTTCACTGACAGCCGCAGATTTTGACCAGAATTCTTATCATGAAACTGATCTGAAATCATCCGGAGAAGTGGAGGCCGGAGATAATATTTACACTCTGATCACAGACGAACGGTGGAGTCTTCTGATCCCGCTCAGCAGCAAACAGGCGTCGGATCTTGCCGACCGGACTTCCGTGAGAGTCAAATTCTTAAAAGACGGAATGACTCAAAGCGGTGATTTTTCCGTTGTGGAAATTGACGGACAGCAGTACGGGCAGATAGATTTCAACAAAGGTCTGATACGTTATGCATCAGATCGTTTTCTTGAAATCGAACTGGTCACCAATACAGTGACCGGACTGAAAATCCCTCTTTCCGCTATTGTCACAAAGGAATTCTATAAGATCCCGGAGGGATTTGCCACTACGAATGAAGACAGCCAGGATACCGGATTTATGGTTACCAGCATTAATGACAACGGGGACGAGGTAAACACTTTCGTCACCGCCACCATTTACGCAAGTATCCAGGACGACAGCCAGAAGAATGAAGACGGAGAACCACTTGTATATTACTATGTAGATAAAGATGATTTTACCGAAGGCGACGTAATCGAGAATCAGAAAGACGGCAGCCGCTATGTGATCAATGACGTGGGAGTGCTGGAGGGTGTATACTGCATCAACCAGGGATTTGCCGTGTTCCGCAGAATTGAACTTCTTGATCAGAATGAAGAGTATGCGGTAGTTTCCAGAGGCACATCCTACGGGCTTTCTCTTTATGATCATATTGTGAGAAATGCTGATAAAGTGGATGAAGCGGAAATATTATATTAATATGGATATATCCGTTCAACTGCAGAATATATTGACAGGAGGAATCGTCCCATGGTGGCAGATAATTTAAGGCAGGTACAGAAGAACATTGAGAAAGCCTGCCTGACAGTGGGCAGAGACCCGGCGGAAGTAACCCTGATCGCTGTCAGTAAGACAAAACCTGTTCCGCTGCTTCAGGAAGCCTATGAAGCCGGAGCACGATGTTTCGGGGAGAATAAGGTTCAGGAGATCATGGACAAATATCCCCTGCTGCCTTCAGATATCCGGTGGCATATGATCGGGCATCTGCAGAGAAACAAAGTAAAATATATTGTGGATAAGGCGGCAATGATCCACTCTGTGGATTCTTTGCGGCTTGCGCAGACAATAGAGCAGGAAGCGGCGAAACGGGGAGTGCGGGTTCCCGTACTTTTTGAAGTAAACGTGGCTCAGGAGGAAACGAAATTCGGCCTGAATACAGAAGAAGTACTCCCTCTCGTACAGGCTGTCGCAGAATTTCCCCATGTAGAAATCCGCGGGTTGATGACCATTGCTCCTTATGTAAACAATCCTGAGGATAACAGGGGCATTTTCCGCGAATTGAAGAAATTAAGTGTTGACATTGCCGCCAAAAACATTAATAATGTTACTATGAGTGTTCTCAGTATGGGTATGACTGGAGATTATGAAGTCGCCGTACAGGAGGGCGCTACCATGGTTCGTGTCGGAACCGGTATCTTTGGAGAAAGAGACTATTTACGATAACGATAACTTTAATGGAGATTGGAGAATAAAATGAGCGTTTTAGACAAGCTTTTAGATGCTGTGAAACTGAATGACAATTATGATGAAGATGAATTCCTCGATGATGATCTTCTTGACGAGACAGATGAGGATTTTCTGGATGAGGATGGCAAACCCGTAAAGAAATTCTTCCAGAAATTCGGCAGGAAGAAAGAGACGGAAGACGATCTTGACGAATTTGAGCTTGATGAAGAGCCTGAGAAACCGGCTTCCAGATATACGCCTAAGGCGGCCGCCATACCGAAGAGTACACCGAGACAGGAGAAGCAGGAACGGCCGGTGCGCGCATCCTCCAAGATCACTCCTATGAGGAACAGCAGACGCAGCAATCAGACGGTGAATATGGAAGTATGCGTGATCAAACCTTCATCCATGGAGGATACCCGTGAAATCGCCGATACCCTTGTCGATAATTCTACAGTTATCCTTAATCTTGAGGGAATCGATGTGGAGCTTGCCCAGAGGATCATTGATTTTACTTCAGGAGCATGTTATTCTCTCGGCGGAAGTCTGCAGAAGGTTTCAAGCTATATTTTTGTTCTGGGACCGTCCAATGTGGATATTACCGGAGATCTCCAGAATATTTTAGGAGGATCTGTTCCTTCAGTCAGAGCTGGGTATTAATAAACAATGGAAAAAAATGATTTTTTCATTAAGAGAATCCGGGAACTGGCGAATATCTCCTATCAGAGAGATATTGCCACTTTTTCGGATTTTCTTAATTTAAACGAACAGAATCTGATAAAAATGGAAAGATTCCCCGGCGTTTCAGCGGAATTTTACGGCGGATATGACCATGCAGAACGTGTTATCGCCGCCTTTCATCCGCCGACAGTGGACTATGAATGGACATATCCCATCAGCTGCCTGAGAATCGAAGCCAGGTCAGCCAAATTTTCCGAGAAACTCACACACAGAGATTATCTCGGCGCAATCCTGAATCTTGGCGTTGACCGCAGTGTTATCGGTGATATCCTCGTCAAAGAACATACGGCGTGGCTGTTCTGTCATGACTGCATTGCGGATTTTCTTGCGGAGAATCTTTTTCGCGTCAGGCATACGGCTGTCTCTGTTTTCCGTTCAGTGGCAGAAGACAGACTTCCTGAGCCGGACCTGGCGCCGGTAACCGGAACATGTTCCTCCGTCCGTCTGGATTCACTTATCGCACTTGCCTTTCAGGCTTCCAGGAACAGTATGGTTTCCTTCATAGAAAGCGGGCAGGTTTTTGTAAACGGAAAACTCATATCCTCCAATGGCTATGAACCGAAAGAAGGGGATATAATTTCTGTACGGGGAAAAGGCAGATTCATTCTGGACAGTATTAACGGACAAACGAAAAAGGGCCGGATCAGCGTCCGGCTGCTTCGTTATCAATAGCATATGCAGGAGGGAACTATGGCAGAAAACGTTTTGAATGTAAAGCGGGAGGGCGAATTCACCTATCCCATTCTTTTTGAAAATGATTTTGAGAAGCTGGCAGAATCCGTAAAAAAAGAAGGCCTGGACGGCCGTAATGTCTGTATTGTTGCAGACAGCAACACAGCGCCTCTTTATGCAGAAAAAGTTAAGAACGTACTTGCGACGGTATGTCCGAATGTTTTTCTGTTTACGTTTCCGGCCGGAGAGGCCAGCAAGAATCTTGATACCGTCCAGGAACTATACGAAACCCTGATCGTCAATAAAATGGACAGGAAAGGCTTTCTGGCGGCTCTGGGGGGAGGCGTTACGGGCGACCTGACAGGTTTCTGCGCGGCCACATATCTCAGGGGGATCGACTTTATACAGATTCCTACGACACTGCTTGCCCAAGTGGACAGTAGCGTGGGAGGAAAAACGGGCGTTGATTTCCGCCAGTACAAGAATATGGTGGGCGCTTTTCATCAGCCCCGCCTTGTATACATGAATATGGAGACACTGAGAAGCCTGCCTGTGGAGGAATTTGCCTGCGGCATGGGAGAAGTGCTGAAGACAGGTCTTATATGCGACGGTGAATTTTTCCGTTCTGTATGCAGGAACCAGGAAGCTATCCGGAGCCATGACGCTGATCTTCTGGCTTCCGTGATCCGCAGATGCTGCGAGATTAAAGCCGGTGTTGTAGAACGCGATCCGAGAGAGCAGGGAGAGCGCGCTCTTCTGAATCTGGGACATACGGTGGGACACGCAGTGGAGAAACTGATGGATTTTCAGCTGCTTCATGGACAGTGCGTCAGCATAGGACTGGCCGCGGCGGCGGAAATATCAAGGAAACGCGGTTTTCTGACAGATCAGGAATATGAAGAGATCCGCTCCGGATGCAGACTTTTCGGCCTGCCTGTCGATGTTTCCGGTCTCAGGGCGGAAGACATACTGGCGGCTACAAAGAACGATAAAAAAATGGAACAGGGACAGATCAAATTCATTCTTATGAAGGGAATCGGACACAGCTTTGTGGACAGGACAGTTACAGATACTGAACTGTCAGAAGGAATCCGGAGTATACTGAGATGAAAGATAATCAGCAGCCCGTGAAAGGAAGAACGGCCAGTATGTGGAGTCTTCTGTTTATCGCAGGAATCGTCCTTCTTACAGCGTCAGATCAGTTTACAAAATATCTTGCCTCTTTTTATCTCAAAGACACAGAAGGAATTACTCTTATTCCCGGAGTTCTGAAGCTTCAATATCTGGAAAACAGAGGAATGGCCTTCGGTATGCTTCAGGGAAAACAGGTTTTTCTTATCCTGATCTGTGTTATATTTTTGGGAGCCGCTGTTCTTTTGTTTTTCCGTGTTCCCAAAAACAGTTATTATGTTCCGCTGATCACTGTGACGACAGTGCTTGCCGGGGGCGCCGCGGGGAATCTTATTGACCGTATTTTACGGGGATATGTAGTGGATTTCATATATTTTTCACTGATCGATTTTCCGGTTTTTAACGTCGCGGACATTTATGTGGTCTGCGGCGGGATAGCTCTGGTGCTGATCGTGATCTTTAAATATAAAGACGGAGATTTCAGTTTTCTTTTTTAAGGAATTATAATTAATTATGGATATAAAGGATTTCATCGTAGAAGCGGGAGAGCAGTCTCTGCGGATCGACAGATATCTGTCCGAACGCTGCGCAGATTTTTCCCGTTCCTATCTTCAGAAACTTCTCAAGGACCAGGCTGTTTCCGTAAATGGAAAGCCGGTAAAAGCAAATTATAAGACGCAGGAGGGTGACCACATCCTCCTTGAAATTCCGGATCTCAAAGAACCGGACATTCTTCCAGAGGATATTCCTCTGGATATTCTTTATGAAGATGAATATCTTATGGTCATAAACAAGCCGAAAGACATGGTGGTGCATCCTAGTGCAGGACACATGGAAGGAACCCTTGTTAACGGTATCATGGCTCACTGCAAGGGTCATCTTTCCGGGATCAACGGGGTTCTCCGTCCCGGAATCGTACACAGGATCGACAAGGATACCACCGGGGCTCTTCTGGTGTGTAAGGATGACGCAGTACACAGGGATATTGCGGAACAGCTGAAAGAACACAGCATCAAAAGGCGATACCGGGCCATTGTCCAGGGAAACCTGAAAGAAGACGAGGGTACGGTGGACGCTCCCATCGGCCGCCATCCCATAGACCGCAAAAAAATGGCCGTGAATTATAAAAACGGCAAAGAAGCGGTAACACATTATAAAGTACTGGAGCGTTTCGGCCAGTATACTTATATTGAATGCCGTCTGGAAACAGGTCGTACCCATCAGATCCGCGTGCATATGGCAAGTATCGGACATCCCCTTCTGGGAGATACGGTCTACGGAACGGCCAAAAATCCATGGAAGCTTCAGGGACAGACTCTTCACGCCATGATCCTTGGTTTCCGCCATCCTGTTACCGGTGAATATATGGAATTTGAGGCTCCTTTGCCAGAATATTTTTGCAAACTGTTGGATAAATTAAGAAAATAGTTGTCTTTTCTTCGGAAAATATTGTATAATACTAAATAGATATAATGTTTTCGCAGAAGGGAGTGTACATCAATGAATAAAACAAGTTCAATTATTACCATCGGACGTGAATACGGCAGCGGAGGAAGACAGATCGGTCAGGAAGTCGCCAATTATTTCGGCATCAAATGCTACGATAAAGAGCTTCTGGAGCACGCGGCCAGCGACAGCGGTATCTGTAAAGAATTATTCGAGCATCATGATGAGAAGCCTACCAACAGTTTCCTCTATTCTCTTGTCATGGACACCTATTCTTTCGGATATTCTTCTGCGGGATATAACGAAATGCCAATGAACCATAAGATTTTCCTGGCGCAGTTTGAAGCGATCAAGAAGCTGGCGGGAGAGGGCCCCTGCGTTATGGTAGGACGCTGCGCGGATTACGCCCTTGCGGACTGGAAAGACTGCTTCAGCGTATTCATCCATGCGGATCTGGACGCCCGTATCCGAAGGATCGCCACGAAATATAAACTGTCTGACAAGAAAGCGAAGGATACCATCATTAAGACAGACAAGAGCAGATCCAGTTATTATAATTATTATACGAATAAGAAGTGGGGCGACGCCCAGAGTTATAATCTCTGCATCGACAGCAGCAAGCTGGGTATCGACAGCACCGCGCAGGTGATCATCCAGGCTGTGCAGATTTTCGACGCCTCCAAGAAATAGGGAGAATTAGACTTATGAAATTTCTGATCCAGCGTGTTCTGGAGGCATCTGTAAAAGTAGACGGAGAGACTGTGGGAAGTATCGGAAAAGGCCTGCTTGTTTTTGTGGGCGCCGGAAGAGAGGACGACAGAACGGCTGCAGATAAATATCTGAAGAAACTTCTTGGACTGAGGATTTTTGAGGATGAAAACGGTAAAACGAATCTTTCTCTGAAAAATGTGAACGGAGAACTTCTTTTTGTATCACAGTTTTCGCTGTACGCCAACTGCAAAAAAGGCAATCGTCCCAGCTTCATCGAAGCAGGCGATCCGGATACAGCCAACGAACTGTACGAATATATTATCCGTGAAGCCTCTAAATCTGTTCCCGTTGTCCGGCACGGAATATTCGGAGCCGATATGAAAGTCCATCTTGTTAACGACGGACCGTTTACCATTATTCTTGACGAACATATCCTGTAAAATCCGCAGGTATTTGTACCATATCAGAGAGTAATGGATTATGCAGGTGTGATACATCTATACGACAAACCCGAGTTTTTCAAATAGATCTGGAGTTATTTTTATGGAAAACAGACAGACTTATCATGAACATACAGATATCGAAAACACTCTGCGTCTCCGTCAGGTACTGGAAACCCTGCCTCCGTTCTGCAGGGACTATTTCCGTTCCATAGACGCCACCACAACAACGAAAACCAGAATATCCTACGCATACGACATCCGCATCTTCTTTCAGTTTCTTCTGGAGAACAATCCTGCTTTTAAGGGTAAAACCATGAGGGATATCGACGTAGGCGTTCTGGACCAGATCAAGGCACTTGATATCGAGGAATATCAGGAATATCTTAAAGTCTACCAGAACGGCGAACGTATGGAAACCAACGGCGAACGTGGCCTGAAACGCAAGATTTCCGCTTTGCGAAGCTTTTATGCCTACTATTATAAAAGGGAAATGATCCACACCAATCCTACCGTCCTCGTGGACGTTCCCAAGATCCATCAGAAAAGTATTATTCGTCTGGACGCGGACGAAGTCGCCATGCTTCTGGATTATATCGAACACTGCGGCGATCATCTTACCGGACAGAAACGTGTGTTCTATGAAAAAACAAAAGAGAGAGACCTGGCTATCGTAACTTTGCTTCTGGGAACGGGGATCCGCGTGTCTGAATGTGTGGGCCTTGATATTGAAGACGTCGATTTTAAGAACAACGGGATCAAAGTAACACGTAAAGGCGGAAATGAAATGGTTGTCTATTTCGGTCCGGAAGTGGAAAAAGCGCTGAAACGGTATCTGGAGGTAAGAGAAGGGATCACTCCTCTCGCCGGCCATGAGCACGCGCTCTTCTACTCTTCCCAGCGCCGCCGGATCGGCGTGCAGGCTGTGGAAAACCTGGTGAAAAAATATGCCCGTCAGATCACTACCACGAAGAAAATAACGCCTCATAAGCTGCGCAGCACCTACGGCACTGCTTTGTATCAGGAAACAGGCGATATTTACCTTGTAGCGGACGTTCTGGGCCATAGGGACGTTAATACCACTAAGAAGCATTACGCCGCCCTGGACGACGCCAGAAGACGTCAGGCTGCCTCCGCGGTACGGCTCCGTGAGGAAGACTAAAACAAATTCAGGTACAGAAATACCCCGGAGGGATTTATATGAAATCCTTCCGGGGTTTCTCTCCTGCGGCCACAGGATCAGAATCTCTTGATCTTCCTTGTGGTGGTCTTTTCAAATTCCTGTTCGCGGACGATCAGGCTGTAGATCTTTTTCTGGGGAGCCGCGCCGCGGTTGTATTCATCGATAACTTCCTGAAGTTTGGCCCGCACGTCTTTGATATGTTTTTTCTTAACATAATCCTGATCCGGATAGATCTCCGCTTCGATCACTCCGTTGTGCTCGCGCACCAGTACCTCTCCCACCAGGCGGTTCGTGCTGAGAGCGTTTTCCAGTTCCTCGGGAGAAACATTCTCTCCGTTTTTGGTAATGATCAGGTTCTTCTTGCGGCCGGTCAGAAATACAAATCCGTCCTCGTCCACATAGCCCAGATCGCCTGTCTTCAGCCATCCGTTTTCCAGTGTTTCGGCCGTCTCCTCCGGCATCTTGTAATATCCCTGCATTACGCTGCTTCCCTTCACCCAAAGCTCGCCGTCCACTGTTTTTGCCTCGCAGTTGGGAAGAAGCTGTCCCACGGAACCTTTGCGGATATTCCATTTCTGGTTGGTGCTGATCACAGGAGAACACTCGGTCATGCCGTATCCTTCCTGGATGGTGATGTCGTATTTCTTAAACAGATCGATGTAGGACGGATCCAGATAGGCGCCGCCGCTGCATATAGTGTGGAACTGTTTACCGAACACCTGGCTTTTTACGATCCTGGCCGGAAGCAGTGCCGCCTCCTCCAGTTTTTTCGCCATGGTTTCGATCATCAGAGGAACCATAAGGATCATTTCCGGTTTAAACAGTTTGATATTCTTTGCCACACGCATCAGAGAATCATTGATGCAGATGATGGATCCCAGAGAAACGCCTTTCAGGATATCCATGCTGAGACAGTATGCGTGATGGATGGGGAGCACAGTCATGAGCACGGTGCGCTCGGGAATCTTCATATCCAGACAGGTCGCGTTCTCCGCGACGTTTCTGTGGGTAAGCATAACGCCTTTGCTTTTTCCTGTTGTTCCGGATGTAAACATGATGGTACACAGATCCTCCGGCTGGGGCGCGTGATCAAAACTTCCCTTATGTTCCTCAAGAAGCTGCCAGAACGCCAGGACATCCCCGTCATGTTCGCTCTTCTGCATGGAGATCAGTGTTTTCAGCTGCGGACAGCGCTCCTTTGCCATAGCCGCCACGTCTTTGCGCACTTCGTCGTATACAAGGACAGTGGAATCAGACCGGTCGATCAGATCGCACACATCCTCCGCGGGAAGATTCACGTCAAGGGGAACAATCACACTGCCGCTGTTTACGGTTCCAAAGTAGGTAACCAGCCACGGATAGGAGGTCATTCCGATAACCGCGATATGCTTTCCCTGCTCTCCCATATCCCGGAGAAGGCAGGAGAAACTCTCGCTGTCTTCTTTCAGCTGTGTGTAGGATTTTGATTCAATTTCATTTTTACTTATTTTGTAACGGACAGCGTCCTCCGGGCCGTATTTTTTCTCTGTATGGACCAGAATATCGCGCACTGTACTGTAAAGCATATTTTCAATCCTTTCTCCTGTACGGAAATCAGTTAATTTTCAGCGGTGAGCTTCTCAAGATAATCTACAGCTTCCTGAACGGTACGGATATTTGCCGCTTCCTCCTGCTCCACTTCCACGTCGAATTCGTCCTCGATCTCTCCCAGCATGCTCATGAAATCGAATGATGTAAAACCGAGATCCTCCATAAAACGGGATTCCGGATGTACGTTCTCCGGAGCCACTTCCACATAGTTGCAGATGATTTCTACTAATTTCTCAAACATAACTGTTCTCCTTCTTTATATTATAAATTGTTTTACACACAGGCATTCTTAAGTTTATACCAGTTTGATAATATCCCCGATGGGCAGATCCGGGTTCTCCGTGCCCTTGAACATGATCTTGCACAGATAATAGTAAAGATACTCCAGTTCCTCTCTGGAAACGGCCTTGATCTGATGCTCGAAGTTGAAGTCAAGCCCGTTGTCCTCGGGACGGTGCATTACAGTAAGATACATTGCCTGAGGACAGGTTCCGTTGGGATACCATTTGGTTTTGTAACGGATATCCCCGATATCGTTCAGCCCTTTCTCCTTAAGCGTCAGGGGCTGATAGGTCAGGGACATCGCCTCATAGGTAAGACCTGCGTGGGGCTGGGGATATATCTTTGATCTGTACGCGAAATAGGCGGTGGGATCATAATTCGCATGGCGGAAAATCTCATTCTGCTTGTCCCTGATCGCGTATACGCCGTCGATGAACTTCATATCCTCCGTAAAAACGGTGCGGATCGGGAAGGAATGGATTCTTGTACCGCCGCATTTTTTCTCCTTCAAAGTAGCGCGTCTCGCGATGGCGTTGTTGATGGAAACATCCTCGAATCCGTTCATCTTCTGGAAATATGTACGCAGTCCCATGAGAAGAAGGCACGCCAGGGAAACATGATATTTCTCACAGAAGTCCATCAGACGTTTTGTGGGCTCTTCTTCCAGGTGGAAAATATCCAGAGCGGATTTTGTATCGTCGGAGGCATTGAAAGCAGAACGGAGCTCGGGATTTTTGAACATCTCTCTTGCCGCTTCCAGTTTGTCTCTTCCATGGATGCCGCTGTAAATTGGCTCGCTTTTTTCAATTTCTTTCTGGAAATATTCGATATCTCTCTTCTGCGCTTTGCTTCCCGCCTCGTAAGCAAGATCTTTTTCCAGCTGTTCGATGTAGGAAGTCATTTCTGTGGGATAAGGAACTCCTTCATATTTCTCGTTACAGTAGAGCTCGATAATATCCTTCAGGAAGCAGATCAGAGACTGGGCGTCCACAATCATATGATGTCCCAGGAAATATACTCCGTTGAAACCGTCGGGCATTTTGATCATAACCACACGGGTAAGTGGAGAATCCGCCATTTTAAATGGTACGGTGGTCCATTGCTGCATGGTTGCCTCCGCTTCCTCCATGGTCTTATCGGAGAAATCCACGAATTCTATCTCTTTTTCTTCCGGATCCACAACGTACTGATACCAGGTTCCTTCTTTGTCCTGCGCAAAACGGATCCGCATTCCCTCGCTTCTTGCATAGGCTTTATTGATAGATTTTGCCAGAAGGTCCCAGTCGATATCGATCTCGATGGTCAGGCTTGTACCGATATTCAGTACCGCCGCGCTGGGACAGAACGGCAGGTAATACAGGTGAAACTTCTGCGCTACGGTCAGCGGATAAACTTTGTATCCTTTTCTCTTTCTCATCATTTCATTATCCCTCCGATAAATGTATCAAGTGCGTTTTCATAGTCCTGTGTGGCTTTGTAATAACTTTCCCCGTGGCCGGCCCCTTTAACGATCAGTTTGTGTTTCGGGGAGGCGCAGTTTTTATATATCTCTTCGCACATCCAGCAGGGAACGAAGACGTCGTCCGCCCCATGAATAAACAGGATCGGAACTTCCGCCTTTCTCACCTCTCTCGCCGCGTTGCAGTCGTCAAGGCCGTATCCGGCGTTTTTTCTGTTCAGCTTATCCGCAATCTGGATCATGGGAAACGCCGGCAGGTGATACATACTGTGGAGCACATGGGTGAAAACGTCCTTCGCCGAAGTGAAAGCACAGTCGGAAACGATTCCTTTCACCTGAGGCGGCAGATCCAGACCGCTCATCATACAGACGGTCGCTCCGCCCATGGAATTGCCGGTAAGAAGAATCTGCGCGTCGACGCCGATCTTATTTACCATCCACTTTACCCATTCCAGGCCGTCATAGCGGTCCATGGTGCCGAAACCAATATAGGTTCCCTCGCTCTCTCCGTGGGCTCTCTCATCGATGAGAAGCATACGGAATCCGTGCTTCAGATAATACCAGGAAAGACTGCCGTAATCATTCAGGCCTTTGCTGGTGTAACCGTGAAAACAGATCACGGCCTTCGATCCTTCTTCTCCTTTAAAGTAAGTACTATGCAGCTTCAGGCCGTCCCGTGATGTGATCCACACGTCCTCGTGAGGCTGCTCCATCATCCATTCCCGTCTTTCCTGCATAAAGGGAATGTACTTCGGCCAGTCCACGCCGGACATTTTCATGGTCCTCTCTGTTTTCGCGTTATAGCGCATCATGGTTCTTCTGTAAAAATACGCCGTTCCCCCGGCTTCTGCCAGCGCCGCCGCACCGAGAAGCGCAGCCGCTCCTTTTGCTATAATTCCCATATACGTTCGCCTGCCTTCTGATAGATTTAAATAATATGGTTCCGCTTATTTCTATTTCATTCTGCTGTCGATCAGGTCTTTCAATCTTAACGCCTTATCGATGTTGCCCTCGACTTTCAGTTTGCCGATCGTAAAAGCAAGAACCGGATCTGTTTTGCCTTCCGCCAGTTTAAACAGAGTTTCCGCCGTGCAGGTAAACATGGCGTCCCTGTCAAAGTATTCATAGGGCTCCACATAGAGCTGTCCTTCCTTTACTTCTGCGTAAAATATACCTTCGGCCTCACCGGTGATGTTGAACTGATAAGCCAGATGCTCGTGAATATCGCTCACATCCGCGTCCATCAGCATTCCTTTTACTTTTGCAAACATTTCCGCGTAGGTCATAATTTCCTCCCTTTCATCCACTGATTCGACATTTTTCGACCAGCGGTCATATCTTTTCTTTTGATAGAGTATCATCTTTTCGACCAGTGGTCAATCAGCGTTACTATCAAAATATCAGTGTTTTTAAAATTATTTTTTGGTGAATTTTATTGCTGGTTCATATTTTTTCCATGTGTTATACTTAATATTAATTCCTAAAAGAGATAAAATATCCGACATGTAAAAGACAGAAAGGTGATGGATCCATGCCTAACCAGCAGAAATACGAGCGTATTCTTGACGCGTTGCAGGAACTTCTGGAAAACCATAAGCTTCAAAGCATTTCCGTAAGCGAGATTGCGGAAACAGCCGGGATCGGAAAGGGAAGCATCTACTACTACTTTCCTTCCAAGGACGCGATCCTGGAGGCCCTGGTGGAGCGAAGCTACGAAAAGCCTCTTCAGACAGCCAAAGCGCTGGCAGGACGCACAGAAATCTCCCCGTTTATCCGGATGGCGATGATCTTTGAGGCTTGCCGGAACTCTTCCTCAGAATTTATTAAATCCGAAAACAATAAGAATTCCGGCACGCAGGAGAAATCTTTCCTGCACCAGAAATATATCAATCATATCATCACAGAACTGAAGCCGGTTCTGGCGGAGATCATCCGCCAGGGAATCAAGGCCGGGCAGATCTGCTTCAGTGATCCGGACGCCCTTGCAGAGATCGTCCTGATCGTGCTTACGGTAAAAATGGACAATACTCTTGTTCCTTCCAGCAAAGAAGATATAGAGAATACCATCAGCGCTCTTGTTTCTCTTCTGGAAAAAGGGACAGATAATCCTCCGGGTTCACTGAATTTCCTGATCAGCTGAAGATTATATGTTTAAAGGGCATGGCCATACAAAAAGGTCATGCCCTTTTTCGATGTGATAAAAAGAGAGTCTGCATATAATATGCAGACTCCCAAAAACCTTCCCCGATATTGTCTTATGTAACCTAACGGCTGAACATAAATTATAATGCTGTAATAATGCTGTCCTGGAACGCGGCAGGAACATCTTCCTTATCCAGAGACATACTGATGATAAAGCTGACGCCAAATTTCTCTCCCACTGCTTTGAGCTGGTCAAGAGTGCCGGTAACATCCTGGCCCTCCAGCTTCGCTGTGGTAAGGAAACTGTCCAGATATATTTGTTCAAGATCGTGATCCTGGGAAATAATACCGCAGACAAAACCGACAAATTCATCGGCGTTCTTAATAGGATATACGGATACATCGATAAGACGAACTTTATTGTTCAGTTCATACATATGCTTCGTGCTTTTGTCCAGGTAAACAATGCTGCCATTCACTTCTTTAATTGCGCCGTTTACTTTGTCTAACAGTACTTTTGTTTTGCCCTTGCCTTTCCTTCCTACAATCAGTTCAACCATCCTGTTTTCCTCCTTAGACACAATTTAATATTAATTAATATAACTTTTGAACAAAAACCTTAATTAATATGTTTCAATTATAGTGCATTTTATCAAATAATTCAATGTTTTTTTCTGAAAAAAAACGGATTTTTTTCAGATATTATTTTCTGTATTCACATTCTGCAAAATAGAACTCATCTGCTTATACAGTAATTCTTTTGAAGATGCGCCCATAACGATAGAAATATAGGGCTCTCCATATGCGTCCTGACAGAGAAGGGCAAGACAGTTGCCGGCGTCGCTGGTGGTACCTGTCTTTCCTCCCAGAATAGTGATACCCTTCGGCGCGGTAGATTCTCCTGTAAGATACTGGTCTGTAGCCATAAGTGAAACACTCATATCTGCACCTTCACTGTTCTTATAGGTGAGCGTATAGGAACTCATCTGGGTAATTTCTGTAAATTCAGGATACTTCAGCGCCTCTTTCAGCATCAGATAGATATCATATGGCGTCGTATAATGATTTTCGTCCTGGAGGCCGTGGGGATTTGTAAAATGTGTCCCGGTACATCCAAGCTTTGCCGCGTAGCTGTTCATCATACTGACAAATTCTTCTGTAGAGCCTCCGATATGCGTGGCAATGGCAGAAGCTGCGTCGTTGCCGGAATACACAAGAAGTCCGTGGACAAGCTGGTCCATGGTCACCTGATCACCGGGAACAAATCCGATCACCTGGGAACCTTCTTCAAGTGTTACGTTTTCCTGGGTGATCGTAACCACATCATCCATATTGCCATATTGGAAAGCCAGAAGTGCGGTCATGATCTTGGTGATACTTGCCGGATAGACTCTCTCATAGGCGCCCTTGGAATACATAACTGTCTGATCGTTCAGATCAAGAAGCAGACCTTCCTGATCTTCTTCAAGAGATACGGAGTCCAGCGGCTGGTCTCCGGAAACGACACAGAGACCGTCAGCAAACAGCCCTGCTCTTTCGTCTGCCACAGCAGACTGGTAAGAAGCAAATTCCTGCTTGATACTGTAGGAACATACCGGACCAGCAAGAAAATCTCTGCCGATGTAAAAGAGCGCCGTCCCGGCTCCTCCTGCCAGGAACAGTACAAGAAGCGCCGAAAGGATCATCTTACGGCGGCGGCGTTTCCGTTTTATCTGACGGATACGGGCAGCCCTGCGCCTTCTTTCCAGTTCCTGGGGAGGCAAAGACTCTAACCTGTTGCTGTATCCGGAAGAATTGGAAACTTTTCTCCTGTTCTGCTGTTCATTTCTCATAGATATTCCTCTTTCTGGTTTATGGATTTCTTCTGAAGCTCTTTGTTATAGGCGCTGCTCTGCAGACCGACATTCAGCACAATTCCCATTCCGATATAAAGACTGATCAGTGATGTCAGACCGTAACTTACAAACGGCAACGGAGTTCCTGTGTTCGGGCCCATTCCGGTTGCTACGCAGATATTCAGAAAGCTCTGAAAGGCCACGATACTGCCCGTACCGCAGCATATGATCTTTCCTGCCAGGTCCTTCGCACGCAGGCTCATCCGGATACATTCCACGGATATCAGCGTAAGCAGAACTATGATCACTGTGCACCCGATAAAACCGTACTCTTCTCCCGCCACTGCAAAAATAAAGTCTGTCTGATTTTCCGCAACAAAGTTTCCCTCATTTACAGAAGTAACGTCTTCATCTCCTGAAAGCTTTTTTCCTATAAGCTCGCCGGAGGCGATAGCCATCTTGGAATTGTTCTGCTGCTCTATATTATCCGAATACTCTTCATTTTCCGGATAGAGAAATGCCATGATACGGTTTCTCTGATAGTCCTGGATCAGCTTTTGATCGGGCTGGACCACAATGATAAGAAAGATTATCATCAGAGGAATCGTGATCAGAAGCGCTCCGCCAATAACTTTATAACTGAGTCCCGCGATATAGATCAGAACACAGAATACAGCCAGGATCATGATTGTATTTTTCATATCAGGCTGTTCATAGATCAGAAACAGGGGAACTGCCAGAAGCCCGGCAGCCTTGGCTATTGTCCGCAAAGTGTTCAGGTTCTCTTCATGATCCATAAAAAAACGGGCGAAAAACAAAATGATTATTATCTTGGATAACTCAGTAGGCTGAAAGCGGATAAAACCGAAATCGATCCATCTGGCTGCTCCGCCGGCAGTATCTCCGAAAAAACGGACAAGAAGTAAAAGAACAATATTTGCTCCGTACATGATCCACTGAAAATTCAATATCCAGGAGTAATCCATAAGGGACAGTATCACCATAATGATCACTCCGACGATCACGCCTGCCAGCTGCCTGTATTTCAGGTCGTCCCTGGCCGCCGAAACAAGCACCACTCCAATGGAACTTACGGCCAGAAGAAAAAGCATCAGTCTGAAATTATAAAATCGTAATTTATACTGTTTTATCATAGTGTATCTTATTCCTTCTCTGAACGGACGGGAATATCCGCATGAAGCACCAGGGAATCCTTGGACGTTATCCTGATGCGCACCTTAGTCTCGTCAACAGACAGATATTTTTTTACCGTATGAACCAGGTCGTTTTTCAGCATTGTCATCATCTGTGGAGAGCAGCCGATCCGTTCGGAATTCAGCAGAAGTTTCATTCTGTCTCTGGCGTATCCGGCGGATCGGTTGTTTGCATTTAAAGAATTCATCAATGTGCATCCTCCCCTGTCCGGCTCTCTGACCTGTATATACTACTTTCTGAAAATATCGCCAAGCCGGTGGAACATACCTTTTTTCTGGCGTATTTCCATAAAAGGTATGTCCTCGCCGAGAATACGTCTGCAGATATTGCGATACTCGTCTTCCGCCAGTGATTTCCTGCCGGAAAGAGGTTCCCCCTGATTGGCGGCTATCACAATCTGCTCGTCGTCCGGAATCGTGCCGATCAGATCCACAGAAAGGATTTCTGTAACATCATCTACAGACATCATATCCCCTCTGGCGATCATATCAGGTCTGAGCCGATTTATGATCAGCTGGATATTTCTCAGGCCTTCCGCCTCGAGAAGACCGATGATACGATCAGCGTCTCTTATAGCAGAAACCTCGGGGGTTGTTACAACAAGCGCTCGTTCAGCGCCCGCAACGGCATTGCGGAATCCCTGCTCAATTCCTGCCGGACAATCCAGCAGGACGTAATCAAACTCTTCTTTCAGTTCCTCTGTAAGTTTGATCATCTGTTCCGGAGATACAGCAGATTTATCCTTTGTCTGGGCCGAAGGAAGCAGAAACAGCTGCGGATGGCGTCTGTCTTTGATCAGAGCCTGGTTCAGGCGGCAGCTGCCGCTGATCACATCCACAAGGTTGTATACGATTCTGTTCTCCAGACCCAGAACCACATCCAGATTGCGCAGTCCGATATCCGTATCCACAACAACTGTCTTTCTGTCAAGCATGGCAAGACCTGTACCGATATTGGCCGCGGTAGTCGTCTTGCCCACGCCGCCTTTGCCGGATGTTATTACAATAACTTCACCCATATTTTTATATCCTCCTGATAATGATATGTTCCATGCTTCTGGTATTCTCTTCAGTATCTGCTCCTGTTGTCTTACCGGATATCAGCAGGACTGCATATCAGTCGTTGGATGTGTTGCTGACATCTGTGGATGCGTATCCTGTCAGAATTTCATCTTCATCCGCAAGATTGAAAATATATTCAATGATATCATTTGCGGTTGTACATGCGTTTCCGGAAGAAAACGAATTGGGAATCCTTACCGCAACTGCATACTGTGGATCATCAGCCGGCGCATAGCCGATAAAAAGGCCGTGGTTCGGCTGCGTATAATCGATCTCTGCTGTTCCCGTCTTACCGGCAAGAGACACTCCCAGACTGCTGAATTCCGCATGCGTCTGCACCACACGCTGCATACCGTCATGGATATCTGCCCATACATTCTCAGGCACATCAGACATCTCACTGTCGACAGAAGGTTCATATGTTTCAAGAGTCTGACCCTGGGAATCAGTAACTTTATCCAGAAGCGACAGATTATAAACGGTTCCTGAAGTCGCCAGCGCAGTAACATAGCGTGCAAGCTGACTGGTGCTGTACAGATGATTTCCCTGTCCGATATACGAGGGAACTGCATTGACGTCAGAAATATGGGGCGTTCCTTCCGACAGCTCTATTCCCGTAGCCCTGTCAAGCCCGAAAGCCGAGGCATATCTCTGCAATGTCGTCAGACTCTGATTCTCTGAAAATTCATGTTCATCATTAAGACCGGCCTCATATCCGATCATATTGAAAAATACGTTACAGGACTGTTCGATGGCTCCTCTGATTTCCAGAGAACCGTGTCCTGCTCTGTTCCAGCAGTTGATGGGCGGTGTCACCAGATCAAAAGAACCGCCGCACTCTATATAAGTTCCGTCGTCAATAACGCCCTCCATCATTCCGGCAACCGCAGATACAAGCTTAAAGGTAGAACCGGGAGCGGTTGTCTGCTGTGTGGCTTTATTGAAAAAGGGACTGGACTGGTCAAGCGCAAGTTTTGAGTAGTAATCCGTATCCATTTCGTTGCTGAGACGGTTATTGTCATATCCGGGATAGGATACGCATGCAAGAACTTTTCCTGTTTTTACGTCTGTAACGACTGCTGAAGCAGAACAGGGGGTAAGCGCAAGCTGCGCCGGCTCTATTTCCAGAGTAGCTATCTTGTTGACCATAAAATCATATGCGCTCATATCTCCGGACGCGAGTCTTTCATAAGACTCGTCTTCCTTTGACAGGATCCCCTGCTCGTACAGAACAAGACAAAGCTCCCGCCCTGTGATCTGATCATTCATCAGCATATATTTATAGAGCAGTTTTGAAAATCCAGTGTCCGTCCTGAGATAATCAATGATATAAGCTGTCAGCGCCTGATAAATCTCAGCGGAATCCAGATACTCCCCTTCCGGTGAGATCACAGAAATATCGATCCAGTTCTGGCTCGCCGCATAATTAAGATATTCTTTCAGGCTGATGCTCTCATCTACAGTCCATGCCTGATAGACAGGATCAGAAGTATCCACTGCATCACTGTATATGACTCCGAGGCTGTCTCTCAGGACAGTATTGCATATGTAAGACAGATATTCCTGCATCTCTTCACTCTCATTTTTGTACGCAGGAGGAGTGGCTTCTGTCAGTCTGTTAGTTATTGTACCAAAAACTTCCTGCTGCTTTTGCTGAAATCTGTCGTACAGACTTTTTTCTGTCGCCGAAGCATCCTCATCGTCAAAACGGTTAATATCGATCACACTGTTTGAAACAAGCGCATTATATACATCATAGATCGGAATAATGATCCGTGCGGCGTCCTGTACGCCCTCGTAATCAAATTCTTTTACCGCTTCTATCTTGTTCAGAAGAATACCTGCCACTCTCTGCTTGAGGATCTGATAGATCGCCGACTGCCAGTTGGAGTCAATAGAGAGATATACGTCGTTCCCCGCAACCGGCTCGACCGTGGTATTCTCATCTATTTTCAGGACTTTTCCAAGATTGTCCACGGTGACTGTTTCCTCACCGTCCGTACCCTGCAGTTCCAGCTCCATATACTGTTCGATTCCGGCTTTTCCAATAATGGCGTCGTTGGAATAATCAGGGTTGGATTCTTTCAGTTCCTCCAGCTCCTCTGCAGACGCGCTGCCCGTATATCCGAGAACGGGTCCCATGCTTTCATCATCAATATACTGGCGCACAGAATCTTCCAGGACGTCAATACCCTGAAGTTCATTCTGGTTCTCCCTGACCGCGGCCACAGTACGTTCGCTGACATTGGTGGCAATAGTCACCGCCATATACCGCTGGAAAGTATTTGTACTCAGCTTATATCGCATAATGGCGATATCCAGGATCTCCTGTTTCGTGAGTTCCTGCGGAAGCCCGTATTCTTCCAGTTCTTCCGCCGTATAGGCATCATCCCCGTAAAGTACAATGGAGAATCCGTCGCTGCCGCTGAGATGACTGATCATCTGCTCCGCAGTAGCGTTGGCCTCCTCCTCGCTCATATCGTCAATCAGAGGATATCCGAAGATATCCGCCCGGAAACGGTCAAGGGTAAAGCCCTCATCCACATCAAAGGCGTAATTGCCGTTTTCATCCACTATAATATGAAAATCATGGGTGAGGCTGTCTCCATTGGCCGCAAGGATTTTGAGCACCTTATAAGCCACGCCGTTCAGAGTCAGATTTTTCTGCCTTGCGGTCTCATAACTGCCGTTATCTTCAAAAGTAAGCGAATAAGAGAGAACGTTGGAAGCCACAAGGGTTCCGTTTCTGTCATAAATATTTCCTCTTGTACTTTTCAGCACACGGGTCTTGGTCGTTCTGCTCTGAAACTCACTGATATAATTCTCTCCCTGAATGATCTGCAGCTGAAAAAGCTGACGGATCAGCATAAAAGACATGAGTATGAAAACGATCAGAAGGATGGTCGTTCTTTTCAGTTGGATTTTTTTGATCAGTTTTTTTATTTTAGTACCCAAATAGATTCCCTTTCTTTTCTGACAGGCGTCATAAAATGGCGGTTCACATAAAAGAAGATCCGGTAAACGATCACCGTAAGAATGACTGTATATACGATTTCCGGAATAATGATCCTGTAAAGATAGGTAAAAAGCCCCACTCTTCCTCTGAGCAGAAACTGGAGGACATAAACCGCAAGACCATAAAACAGATCCAGGACTGCAGTAAGAAGCATGGGAACTTTTATATCATCATCATAGTAAATACGGAAAGCATATCCGCTGAAAAATCCCGCATACATATAAATAAACGCATAAAATCCGAAAAGAGAGCCGTAGAAAAGATCGATAAGAAGACCGCAGAAAAATCCGGTCCACAAACCGCTTTTACGCCCTCTCATCAACCCCATGGACACGCAGAGGATCAGCATCAGATTCGGCGTGATAGAGCCGATTGAAATGATTCCGAGCACTGTAGTCTGCAGCAGGAAACATATGATGATCATAAAAAACAATACGATCCGGCTTTTCATTCCTCCACTCCTTCCTGTGCGTCTGAAGCCTCCTCCGTATTCACGGATTCAGGCACGTCCGTCTGTCCTTCTCCCTGAATGGAATCCTGTTTGTTGACTGTGATCACGAACACATCTTTCAGGTGCTGGAAGTCCACTGGAGTCACGATTGTTCCTGTTTTCGTAAGATTGTTGGTATCAAGTTCGATTTCGCTCACATATCCGATGAAAAGTCCTTCTACATATTTTTCGCTGATACTGGATGTGACGATTCTTTCACCCGTGGTAACGCGGTCATCACGGTCGTAAAGCTGTGTGAACCTCAGCTTTCCTTCATCGATCAGTTCCAGATCGCCTTCCACCACACAGTTGTCGTCTGTGCTTACCGTCATGGCGCTGACGTTACTGCTGTCGTCAATGATGGCGCGCACGGTTGCCCAGGTGGATCCGACCTCCGTAACGATTCCCACCAGGCCCTTCCCGGCGATAACATTATTATCCACACGAACACCGTCGTTGCTTCCTCTGTTAATAATAAAGGTATCATACCAGTTACCGGGATCCTTGGAGATGATCCTGGCGGCGATTTTGGGATAATCTGTATATTCTTCATCCAGGTCGTAAAGCTGTTCCAGCCGTGCCAGTTCGGCCTGATCCTGTATAAGAATATTATTCTGTTCCGTAAGCGTATCTACCGCTGCCTGCAGTTCTTCATTGGCGTCGATCAGATCCTGCTTATCCCTGAAATTCTCCCTCGCATCAGACATCCATCCGCCTATGGTGTTCAGCGAATTCTCAAAAGGAATCACCAGCATCCCCGCAGCCTCTTTCAGAGGAGCGGAAGTGATACCCGAAGCCAGCGTGGCAATGATCGCGCTGAGGCAGAACAGGGTCATGACGGCGAGAAGATGTTTACTTTTTAAATGAAAATGAAATCGAAACTTCTTTTTCGGATTTTTCATGAATAGTACCCCTAAAAATCATAATTTACGCTGTTTGACAGGCTGTGCCCACCGGCGCGTCAGATCTCTGTCCCGGATGATCTTTTCAAGACCGTTTACGGAAGACGTTTCGTAGAGATCCGAAAGTTTAAAGGAAAATCCGGTATAACTTGCAAGATAATTATCAATATAGGGAAGCCTGGTGCTTCCTCCGGTAAGATGGATCCCTTCCCTGGATATATGATAGGATATCTGGGGAGGAGTCCGCTCCAGAAATGTTTTCATTTCTGCAGCGATCTGGTTAACGCAGTCCATAATTCCCGCATTTACCACATATCCGGATATCACTTCTTCCCGCGGAAGGCCCGAAATACTGTCGATTCCCACTACTTTGCGGGCGTCTTTCCTCTGGTCGCTGAGCCTTCCCATAAAAAGTTTCAGCCTCTGTGCAGTACGTGTTCCGATCTGCAGATTATATCTCTTGCGGATTTCACTGCAAATGGCTTCATTCATCTGATATCCGCCGACAGGTATCTTCCTGGAAATAATCACCCTGCCGCCGGAGATAATGGAAAACTGCGTGCTCTGGGCGCCTATGTTCACCAGCATGGTCCCCTGGTCTTTTTCCGGGTCGATTCCCATGGCCAGAGCATCCGCAATGGGAGCCTCCACCATATATACGCGGTTCTGATGAAGCCAGTTCCCGTTTGCCACATGATAATACGCTCTTTTTTCCACGGCCGTCATATCCAGCGGAACAGAAAAGAACATATCCGACCCGATTCCTAGAAAACGGTCGATTTTCTTCATCATGCTGTAAAGCGTGATCTCCTGAAGTTCCAGATTGGCTATCATGCCAAAAGCCATCGGCGAATTGACCACGATATCTGCCGGCGTTTTTTCCGACATTTCGTATGCTTCATTGCCCACGGCTATGATCCTGCGTCCCCTGGACGCAATCATATTCTTTTCGATGTATGTTTTGTTTCTGAGAAACGAATAAACTTTAATACTGCTGCTTCCCAGGTCTATTCCATAGGTTTTTCTTAACAGCATATAACTGCCCCTTTATTCCGGGTATTCCCCGATAATCCCCCGCTCGTTCAGACTGACGAAAGCCTGATCCCCGATAATAATATGATCAAGAAGACGGATACCCAGTATTTCCCCTGCCTGACTGATCCTCCGTGTTGTATCTATGTCGCATCTGCTTGGCTCGGGATCGCCTCCCGGATGATTGTGGACCAGAATCAGACTTACCGCATGGCACCGGACGGCTTCCAGATAAATCTCCCGGGGCGTTACCAGAGTGGCGTTCACTGTTCCCCTGGAGATCATCCTCTCGGAAAGAAGATGATTCTGATTATCCAGCATCATGCAGATCATCAGCTCCTGTTCCTGGTGACGGAGCTGTTCCATATAGTAGGCTGCGATGGATCCCGGCTGGTGAAAACTCAGCGTCGGCTTCGCGGAAGCTCTGGCGATCCTTCTGGAAAGCTCTCCGATGCATTTCAGCTGGACTGCCTTGACTTTGCCTACTCCCCTGATCTTCCTCAGCTCCTCCTGGGAGCTGTGAAGGAGCCCGGCCAGACCGGGATAGGAAGAATCCTTCATCTGATTGAGAATATCGTTTGCCAGTTTCAGTGAGGAAATCCCCTGTGTTCCGCAGCGCAGGATCACCGCAAGAAGTTCGCTGTCGCTGAGGGCGCTCTCTCCTTCCCGGATACATTTCTCATAGGGCCGTTCCTCTGCCGGCATTTCACTGATGGTGTATTTCATATCTTTCACCTGCTGCTCTCTTATGCAGAACCCGGAAAGAATCAAACTTAATTCTAACATAAAAAGAGAGAGATGTACACTCTCTCCTAGGAATTTTTATTTTTTTCACAAATCCATTCCGCAGTGCGGATCCCATCCATAGCCGCGGAGGTAATGCCTCCGGCGTATCCCGCGCCCTCTCCGCAGGGATAGATCCCCTCCACGTTCGACATTCCGTTCTGGTCTCTTACCAGGCGCACCGGGGATGACGTCCGGCTTTCCACGCCGCTTAAAAGAGCGTCCTCTCTGTCGAAGCCCTCTATTTTCCTTCCGAAAACCGTAATACCCTCTTCAATGGAATCTCCTATCACCTTTGGAAAAATGGAGCGCACGTCGGAAAGGGTGTAGCCGCCTTTTATCGCAGGACGTATGCCACCGAGAGTTTCGCTTGGCCTGCCCTCTTTATAATCCTTAAAAAGCTGTACCGGAACATTGCCTTTTCCGGCCTCCCAGGCCTTCTTTTCCAGTTCTCTCTGAAAAGCGACGCCGCCAAGAGGACCCTCTTCCGGAAAATCTTCCGGCGATACAGTAACAATCAGGGCGCTGTTAGCGTTTTCGCCGTCCCGCGCCTGATAGCTCATCCCGTTTACAGCCAGCATCCCCTCTTCGGAAGACGCGTTGACCACATAGCCGCCCGGACACATACAGAACGAATAAACGCCCCGTCCATTCTGGCAGGTATGTGTCACTTTATAACTGGCGGCGCCGAGGATATCGTGATCTTTTTCACCGTAAAGAGCCCTGTCGATCATCTCCTGTGGGTGTTCGACGCGCACTCCTACCGCGAACGACTTCGGCTCCATAGAAACGCCCCGTTCTTTCAGCATACGGAAGGTGTCCCTGGCGCTGTGCCCGGGCGCAAGCACGCAGATTTCTGCCGGGATACGTTCCTCTCCGTTGACCTCCACCGCCTCAAGACGGCATTCCCGGATAATAAGATCCGTAAGTTTCGTGCGGAAACGGAAGCTTCCGCCCATTTCCTCAATCTGACGGCGCAGCGTCTGGACGATCTCTATCAGAATATCCGTGCCGAGATGAGGTTTCTGCTGATAGAGGATTTCCTCCGGAGCGCCGGCCTCGACGAAGCGCTTCAGCACTTCATGATTCCTTCCGGATGAATCTTTTACCAGAGTGTTAAGCTTCCCGTCGGAAAAAGTCCCCGCCCCGCCCTCACCGAACTGTACGTTGGAATCGGGATCCAGAACGCCGTTTTTCCAGAAAGCGTCGACAGTCTCCTTCCTTTTGTCCGCTTCTTCCCCGCGCTCCAGTACCACAGGTCTCATACCGACCCGGGCCAGATACCAGGCGCAGAAGAGCCCCGCAGGGCCGCTGCCGACGATCACAGGCGGATGTTTTGGAGCCTTCCCGCCGGCGGATGGAAAATGGTATTCCTTCTTTGTAATTAACATAATATTATTATCGTGAACTTTGCGGAGAATTTTTTTCTCATTCTCCACGCTTACATCCACTGTATAGACATATTTTTTATCGTCTTTATGTCTGGCGTCCAGCGACTGGCGGACAATCTTCCAGGAGAAATTCCCCTGAGGACACCGGAGCTTTCTGGCGATCTGCTGTCTGAGATCCTCTTCCCTGTGATCTACAGGGAGTTTCAGTTGTGTGATTCTGATCATATCTTCTCCTTTGCGCTGCAGCAGCCGGCCAGCCAACCGCTGGACCACGCCCACTGAAGATTATAGCCTCCGCAGGCTCCGTCGATATCCAGGATCTCCCCTGCGAAAAAAATCCCCGGACAGATCAGGGATTCCATGGTATCCTGGTTCACTTCCCCGGTATCCACTCCTCCCGCGCACACCTGCGCCTGCGCCATGCCGGTGCTTCCGGTGACGGTAAGCGGGAACTCATGAATCGCCGCTGTCAGATCCTTCTGTTTCAGCAGCACCCTGCACAGCCTGTCCGGAAACAGGCCGGAAAGAATATCCCCGTCAGAAAGATAAGGGGTAAGTTTCCTCCTCCCGGCGATAAAGGCTTCTGTCTCCTCTTTAGAGCGACCTGGAAGAAAGTTGATAAAAAGCTCTGCTTTTTTTCCTTCATGGAGGGCACTGAGAGCGTATCTGCTCAGCTGAAACACAGGGATACCGGATACTCCGTAATCTGTGAGCTGAAGCTCTCCCGTTTCCTTACCGCAAAGAGCGCCCTCCACAAAAAGACGGATCTCTCCCTCCGTGCGCACTCCTGCCCATCCGGAAAATTTTCCCCGGCATTTCAGTCCGGTGAGCGCGGGAAGAAGCGGCACGATATGATGACCCAGCTTTTCCGCCAGAGCATATCCGCTTCCGTCCGATCCCTCCACAGAGGAAGCGGCGGAGCCGCAGGCAAGGACCACCGCGTCTCCCTCATAGTGCCATCCCTCTGTGTCTACTGTCCATGAACCATTTTCACGGTGAATATCCGTCACATGTTCCCGTGTCTTTATTTTTACTTTCAGGCTGCGCGCCCTCTGTTCCAGAAGGTCCGGAACACACTTAGCCTGTCCGCTTCGGGGATAGAGCCAGCCGTTTTTATCAACTACAGAAATTCCTGTTTTTTCAAAGAATTCTATTGTGTCTTTTACAGAAAATTTTGCCAGGGCGTTTTCGGCAAATCCGGGATGAGTTCCCCGGTAACATCCCTGATATTTACGGAGATTGCCAAAATTACAGCGCCCGTTTCCTGTGACGCAGAGCTTGCGTCCGGTTTTTTCATTATGTTCCAGGACTGTGACCGCTGCTCCGGATTCCGCCGCGGCAATGGAGGCGATAAGTCCTGCCGCCCCTCCGCCTATGATAATGATCTTTTTCTTTTCATTCATAATGTGATCAGCTTCTTTTCGTACAGCTTCTGTACCGACATAAGGATTCCCAGTTTCGCGTGTTCCCAGGTAAGTCCTCCCTGGAAGTATACAGCATAGGGCGGCTTCATGGGACCGTCCGCCGAAAGTTCGATAGAGGAACCCTGTACAAAGGCTCCCGCGGCCATGATCACCTGACTGTCGTATCCCGGCATATCCCAGGGTTCCGGATCCACATAACTGTCCACCGGAGCGGCGGCCTGGATCCCCTTGCAGAAAGCGATCACTTTCTCAGGATTTCCAAGCGTTACCGCCTGGATGATATCCTGACGGGGTTCTCTGCCGTCGGGAACGACAGGGAATCCCAGCCGCTCATAGATGTTCGCAGCGAAAACAGCTCCTTTCAGCGCGCCTTTCGTAACCATTGGCGCCAGGAAAAAACCCTGGTAAAAAGAACGGTTTACCCCAAGGGAGGCTCCCACCTCCATGCCAAGTCCCGGACAGGTCATGCGGTTGGCCGCATTGTCCACACATTCTCTGGTTCCGGCAATATATCCGCCTATGGGAGCAAGTCCGCCGCCGGGATTCTTGATCAGGGATCCCACTATCATGTCAGCGCCCACATCGCTGGGCTCTATGGTATCCACAAACTCTCCGTAGCAGTTGTCCACCATACAGATCACATCCGGTTTCAGGCTTTTTACAAATGAGATCAGCTCCCCGATCTGTTTCACAGAGAAGGAGGGTCTTGTCTGATAGCCTTTGGAACGCTGGATCTCCACAAGTTTCGTCTTATCGTTTACCGCTTTGCGGATCGCGTCATAGTCGAAAGATCCGTCCTCCTTCAGATCCACCTGACGGTAAGTGATCCCGTATTCCGCAAGGGATCCTCTGGACGGGCGGATACCGATCACTTCCTCCAGAGTGTCGTAGGGCTTTCCCGCCGGAGCAAGGAGCTCGTCTCCCGGCCGGAGATTTCCGAAAAGGGCGATTGCCAGGGCATGTGTGCCGCAGGCGATCTGTGGACGCACCAGGCACGCCTCTGTATGGAAGGTGTCCGCGTATACTTTTTCCAGAGTATCTCTGCCGAAATCATCGTATCCGTATCCGGAGGAACTGTTAAAGCACTCCGCGCTCACTTTGTTTTTCTGCATTGCCAGAAGGACTTTCATCTGGTTATATTCCGCAGTTCTGTCAAACTCCGCGAATCTGTCCTTCAGTGTATCCTCAACCTTACGGCCGAAATCATAGACCTCGGCCGAGATCCCAAGCTGTTCATATAGCTCTCTCATGTCTATTGTATTCCTTTCATTCCTTTTTCCCGGCACACAGAAAGCATATATTCAAGGATCCTGTCTTCCCGGTAATCAAATTCGTCTTTGTTGACCCAGATAACATCCCGCTCTCTCCGAAACCAGGTCAGCTGTCTTTTCGCGAAATGTCTGGTGTCCCGTTTCAGGATGCGCACGGCTTCTTCCAGAGAGTATTCCCCCTCAAGATAAGCCAGTATTTCTTTATATCCCAGGCCCTGCATGGAGACCATGCCCCGGGTGCATCCCTCTTCTTTCAGCCGCTTTACTTCCTCCACAAGGCCGTCTCCCAGCATTTCATCCACTCTCTTATCGATCCTCTCATACAGAAGCTCTCTCGGAACGTTCAGCACGAAATAAGCGAGATCATACGGGCTTTCCTGTTCCCGTTGGGTCATATTGTGGACGGAGATGGGGCTGTTGTTCTGATGATAGAATTCCAGCGCGCGGATCACCCGTTTCACGTTATGGGCGTGAATGGCCTTCGCGCTCTCCGGATCCACCTTTTCCAGCATTTCATGGAGATATTCGCAGCCTTTTTCTTCCGCCAGTCCCTCAAGCTCTGCCCGGTAACCGTCCTCCTGTCCGGCTTCGGTGAAATCTATATCCCGGGTCACCGCCTGGATATAAAAACCGGTACCGCCCACAAGGATGGGGATTTTCCCTTTGGCGTAAATTTCTTCCATGGCTGCTTTCGCCATCTGCTGAAATTTCACAATATGAAATTCTTCCCGCGGATCCAGAACGTCGATGAGATAATGGGGGATCCCTCTCATCTCGTCCTTCCTGATTTTGGCGGAACCGATGTCCATTTCCCGGTAGACTTGCATGGAATCCGCGGAAATAATCTCACCGTTTATACGTTCTGCAAGAGAAACGGAAAGGCTTGTTTTGCCCGCGGCCGTGGGCCCGGTAAGCACGATCAATGGCTGTTTCATAACGCCTCCTGTATCACACGATTCGCTTAAATTTCTTTTCCAGTTCTGCCTTTGTCATGGCAATAACTGTAGGACGCCCGTGAGGGCAGTTATATGGATTATCCAGAGTCAGAAGTTCGTCGATCAGCTTCTCCGCCTCCGCCTTTGCCATGGCGTGATTTCCCTTCACCGCCGCTTTGCAGGCCATGGTGGCCAGCTTCGACGCAATGATCCCCTCGGGATCTTTGCTTCCCGCATCCGCAGCGAGGCTGTCCAGCATCTCCAGAAAAAGCTCTTCTTCCGTAAGACCGTAAAGGTCGGTCGGAACCGCGCTGACGCAGTATTCCCTGCCGCCGAAGGGCTCTATCTCAAAACCGAAACTGCGGAAATAATCTTTATTGGCGTTCAGGATCCCCTCCTCCTGAAGATTCAGGGAAACGACCAGCGGCGGGCTGAGATACTGGGAATCGACGGTATGTTCCCGGAACTGTTTTACCAGTCTTTCATACCAGATCTTCTCATGAGCGGCATGCTGATCGATAATGTAAAACCGATCGCCGAACTGCGCCAGCCAGTATGTATCAAAGAGCTGGCCGATCACCCGGATCCGGTCTCTGGACTCCGGACGAAGCAGTTCCTCCCGGAAGAGTTCCATCTGTTCGCTTTTGGGTTCCGGAGCCGGTTTCGGGGCTGCTTCCGGAACCGCCTGCGGGATAGTTTCCGAAGCCATCTGTGGTATTTGTTCTGGATTTTCAGGAGATTTCACCGGTTTATCATACGGAATGTCTCCATCTTCTGTATCTCTACTCTGTACAGGTAAATGTTGTGATGTAGCAGACTGTTCCTGCTGAGTGGCCGTGTCACGGAAATTTTTATCTGTCAGGTACTCATCTGTTTTCTTCTTGAGTGTACCGGAAAACAGTTTCTCTTCAGAAGAGGTAAAAACTGCACTTTCCGCGCCGGAATGCTTCCCGTAACCGGCTCCGGTTTCCGCCGCGCGGGTTCCGTAAATCTGCGCTCTTCTTTTCGTCTCAAAAGGTTCCGGGATCTCGCCCCGTTTTACTGTTTCTTTCTTCGGCTTCTCTTCCGTTTTTCCCACTGTAAAAGAAGGGATCATCTCTCTTTCGGAAAGAGCGCCGCGGACGGTATCGTAAACGGCGTCGTACACTTCCTGCTCTCTGGCGAAGCGCACCTCTCTCTTGGCGGGATGCACGTTCACGTCCAGATCGTTCCCCTCCATCTCCATCTGGAGAGAGACAAAAGGAAACTTGTGCTGCATGAGAAAGCCTTTATATCCGTTTTCGATGGCTTTTGTAATGATATTGTTCTTGACATATCTGCCGTTGATATAGTAATTTTCAAAACTGCGGTTCCCTCTGGCGATCTCCGGTTTACCCACGAATCCGGTGATCTTCATAAAGGAGTTCTCATACCTCACTTCCAGAAGGGCTTTGGCAATGTCTCTTCCGTAGACGCTGTATATCACGTCTTTTACGTTATAGTTTCCGGAACTGTGGAGCTTCACCTGTTTATTCTGGATGTATTTAAAAGAAATCTCCGGATGGGAAAGGGCAAGCTGCTCCATCAGTGTATTGATGTAATTGGCTTCCGTAGTATCGGATTTCAGAAATTTGCTTCTGGCAGGCGTATTGTAAAAGAGATTGCGCACCAGGAAAGTGGAGCCTTCCGGCGCCCCCAGTTCTTCCAGGGATTTTTCCACGCCTCCTTCGATAATATATCTGGAACCGCTTAGTGCGGAAGGCGTTTTGGTGATAAGCTCCACCTGGGAAACGGCGGCGATACTGGAAAGAGCCTCGCCCCTGAAACCGAGAGAGGCGATATTCTCCAGGTCCTCCACCTTCTCGATCTTACTTGTGGCGTGACGGCAGAAAGCCAGGGGAATCTGGTCCGACTCGATCCCTCCGCCGTTATCTGTGATACGGATCAGTTTTTTGCCGCCGTCTGAGATCTCCACAGTTACCGCCGTGGCTCCCGCGTCGATGGCGTTCTCCACCAGCTCCTTTACCACGGAAGAAGGACGTTCCACCACTTCTCCGGCAGCGATCTTGTCGATTGTATTTTTATCTAATACCGCTATCTTCTTCAATTATTTCCTCCATAAACAGTCTGCGTCCGGAAATCCGGAACCGGAAATTCTGTTTCAGCTCTGCCATCTGTTTTTGATCTTGTTCTGCAGATTATAGAGTATGTTCATGGCTTCCATGGGCGTGAGATTCGTAAGGTCAAGATCTCTGATCTCATCCACGATATCGTTGTCCTGCACCGTGTCAAAAAGGGACATCTGGGCCATATCCACCTGATCATAGACAATTTTCTGTTTCTTTTTCGGCGCGGTCAGATCCTTGACCGCTGCTGTGATATCTGCGTCGCTGAGCTCTTCCACCAGTTCTTTTGCCCGGGCGATCACGGAATCCGGCACGCCGGCCAGTTTGGCCACCTGTATACCGTAACTCTTATCCGCTCCGCCTTTGACGATCTTTCTGAGGAAAACGATATCGTCGCCTTTTTCCTTAACGGCGATACAGTAATTATTGACTCCCGGGATCTTGCCTTCCAGTTCTGTCAGCTCATGGTAATGAGTGGCGAAAAGCGTCTTGGCGCCGCACAGCTTCGTGCTGCTGATATGTTCGATCACAGCCCAGGCGATGGCCAGTCCGTCAAAGGTACTCGTACCTCTTCCGATCTCGTCAAGGATCAGAAGGCTTCTGGATGTGGCGTTTCTGAGGATATTGGCAACCTCCGTCATCTCCACCATGAAGGTACTCTGTCCGCTGGCAAGGTCGTCAGACGCTCCCACACGGGTAAAGATCCTGTCCACAATGCCGATGTTCGCCTTTTCCGCAGGGACAAAACTTCCCACCTGCGCCATGAGCACGATCAGCGCCGTCTGACGCATGTAAGTGGATTTACCGGCCATATTGGGGCCTGTGATAACAGAAACACGCTTTTTCTGGCTGTCCAGATAGGTATCGTTGGCAATAAACATATCGTTTTCGATCATCTGCTCCACCACCGGATGACGTCCGTTCCTGATATCGATCACACCGTTTTCATTGATCTTCGGCCTTACATAATTGTTTCTCTGGGCCACGAGAGCAAGGGAAGCAAATACGTCCAGGGCGGCCACCGCCTTGGCAGTACGCTGGATCCTTGCGACTTCAGCCCCCACTTTGTCCCGGACGTCACAGAACAGCTCATACTCCAGCGTATAGAGCCTGTCCTCCGCGCCAAGGATCAGATCCTCCAGCTCTTTCAGCTCCTGGGTGATATATCTTTCCGCATTGGAGAGCGTCTGCTTGCGCACATAATTTTCCGGTACAAGATTCTTAAAGGAATTGGTAACTTCCAGAGAATAGCCGAAAACACGGTTATATTTGATCTTCAGGTTCTTAATACCTGTCCGCTCTTTCTCTCTCGCTTCCAGTTCGGCAAGCCATTTCTTGCCGTCTGTGCGGGAACGGCGGAATTTATCCACATCCTCGTTATATCCTTCCCGGATGATACCGCCCTCTCTCTGAACCATAGGCGGTTCGTCCACGATGGCTTTTCTGATAAGTTCGGACAGATCCTCCAGAGGATCCATGTCTTCGCAGATGCGGGTAAGTATGGGACATTTGAATTCCTTCAGTATCCTGCGGATATGGGGAAGCATTTCCAGAGAAGAGGAAAAAGCCACCATATCTCTGGGATTGGCCGACTGATAACTGATCCGGCTGATCAGACGTTCCAGGTCGTACACCGGATTCAGATACTCCCGGATCTCGTCCCGGAGAATCGGATTCTTATTCAGCTCTTCCAGAGCCTCCAGCCGGTTGTTGATCTCATCCGGATCGATAAGCGGCTGCTCCACATAGGAACGGAGGGTTCTCGCTCCCATGGCGGTTTTTGTTTTATCCAGTACCCATAACAGGGAACCTCTCTTGTTTTTTTCTCTTAACGTCTCTACAAGTTCCAGATTCCTGCGGCTGGAACTGTCGATCAGCATAAACTTATCCGCCGCATAGGGACGGATGGTCGTCATCTGGGATAAAGCCGTCTTCTGTGTTTCCTGAAGATAAAGGAATAGCGCGCCTGCGGCGATCACTCCGCTGTCGTAATCCGCGATCCCCAGGCCGTCCAGCGTGTTCACATGAAAATGGTCCTTCAGTGTGCGCTGGCAGAGGCTGTCGTCAAAGTACCATGCGTCAAGAGGAAAGATACAGATCCCCAGCCGGTCCTTCAAATCGTCCGTGTCGACGCCGCTCATGAAGAAAGCGTCGTTACAGATGATCTCCGCGGGAACGAATTTATTGATCTCATCCAGAAGTCTGGATGGTCTGTCAACTTCTGTAAGGAAACAGTCTCCTGTGGTGATATCCGCGATGGCGCAGCCGAACTGGTCTTCCATGGAAACGATCGCCATAAGGTAGTTGTTTTTTGATTCGTCAAGAGAAGCCGCGTCCAGTGTGGTCCCGGGAGTGACTACCCGGATCACCTCCCTTTTTACCAGACCTTTGGCTTTCTTCGGATCCTCCACCTGCTCGCAGATGGCGACTTTATATCCTTTTTCGATCAGCCGCTTGATATAAGTCTCCGCAGCATGAAAGGGGACCCCGCACATGGGGGCCCGTTCTTCCAGTCCGCAGTCCTTGCCGGTAAGCGTAAGCTCCAGCTCCTTCGTAGCCGTCAGGGCGTCGTCGAAAAACATCTCGTAGAAATCGCCAAGACGGTAAAAGAGGATCGCATCGCTGTATTGTTCTTTTGTTTTCAAATATTCCTGCATCATTGGTGATAATGCCATAAGTCTGTTCTGTCTCCTTTATCTGTAAGGCTCTGTGCCTTAGTAATTCTTCATTCTTCTTAATATAGTCCAGTCTTATGCTATCATTTTTATACCATAATTTCAAGAAAAAAGGTGAGGTTTTCTTCTGTTTTCCGGGCGCTGAAACAGATATTTTCTATATTTTGCATTGTAGAGATTGATCATATGCGTTATAATTTTTCTGATCAACGAAAGGATACATAATATGAAAAAAAGAAATTTCACCATTTTATCCGCACTGCTTCTCAGTGCGTCCTGCGTTTTCTCAGACATTTCTGTTCAGGCTCAGGAAACAGAAGAAACTGAACAGGCAGAAGCGACTTCTGACGACGCCGCCCTTCCGGATTACAGCCTTGAGGAAAACTGGGCTTACTGCGAAACCGGGGATACCGAAAAGGAAGCGGACGTATTCTTTATCTGCCCTACTGTTTACGGCGGCACAGAGGACAGTTACAACATGGCAATGGATGATGAGGACAGCCGCGAGAGTTTCCTGGGCGCCACAAATATGGAAAAAGGCATTTATGACGAAAACAGTCGTTTCTTCGCGCCTTACTACCGCCAGGCAGGTCTGAACGCCTATGAGCTTTCCGACGAGGAGAGAGAACCCTATCTTGCTTCTGCCTACGAGGACATTTCAGCAGCGTTTGATTATTACATGGAAGAATACAACGGGGGACGTCCCATTATCCTGGCCGGTTTTTCCCAGGGCGCGGATCTCAGTATCCGTCTTCTGAAAGAAAAATTTGACGACGCGGATCTTAACGATCAGCTGATCGCCTGCTACGCTATCGGCTGGCGGGTTACAGAGGATGAGATGAATGAATATTCCCATCTTAAATTCGCGGTCGGCGAGGACGATACCGGCGTGATCGTAGCATTTAACAGCGAGGCGGAGGACGTGACTTCCTCTCTCATCATTCCCGAGGGAACGAAAACCCTGTGCATCAATCCTCTGAACTGGAAAACAGATGAGACTCCTGCGGACAAGACGCTGAATACAGGCGCCTGCTTTACCGACTACAGCGGTGAGATCACAGAGGAGATCCCGGAACTTACCGGCGCTTATATCGATCCGGTTCGCGGCGCTCTGAAAGTGACCGACGTTACTCCCGAAGAATATCCGGCGTCCTTAAGTATCTTTGAGGACGGAGTTTATCATCTCTATGATTATCAGTTCTTCTACCGTAATCTTCAGGAGAATGTGAACGTGAGAACGGAATCCTATCTGAGCGAAAATGCTGTTGAAGACGCAGCGTGATTTACTTAAATAACATTCAGGACATACTGACAAAAGCAAACATAACCCGGTGCCTGTTCCGCACCGGGTTAATCTTTACAGAAAATATGATATCCGCACAGCAGACATAAACCGGAAGCGATTATGATGATCACATTCTCCTCTATGAGCATTCCGATCACCATGCCGATCCCGATACAGAAAAGCATCAGTCCCAGAAGTCTTCCCACTTTCTCATCCCTCTTTTTCTTCCGCTTGTAATATCTTATGAAGCGGATACCACTTCATATACATATTTGCTGCCAAAAGAGGAGGCCGGTCTCCCGTAATTATTTATGAAAAGGGCGCAGCTCTTTGCTGCGCCTGATTCAGACTTCCCGGTACGTCCTGATCGTCAGATCTCCGTGCCTTCTGTTTCGCTGTTATTTTTTCCGAATCCGGAAGCAAAGCGGTCGACAAAATCGGGAACCATATCCAGGACTTTGGTAAGACCGTCCTGATTCTTAATGTTGACAAGCTTCGTGCTTCCGTTCTGGATCACCAGAACAGCGCTTGGCGTCATCTTACCTGTCATACCGCCTCCGCCGTTGCTCTTCTTATCGCCCTCGAAAGCGCCGGCTCCTACGCCGAAAGCCACATCCACCAGAGGAAGAATGATCGTATCCCCTACATGGATGGCCTCTCCCACTACCGTCTTGGCGGAAATAAAAGCGTCAAGACCTTTGAAAAGAGAATTTACCGTATCCTTGAAATTGTTTTCGTTTGCCATGCTCAGTCCTCCTTATTCTTCCATCGGCTGATGATATATTTTATATTTTTATCAAAATACAGTCTGATCAGTATGACTAAAGGGATGATCCCGTAAATCCTGCCCTTTATCTTTACCTTTCCCTCCAGGAGATTCCTGCTTTCAAATACAGGCTGGATCTCCACACAGTTTTTGTGCAGTGGCATCGTCATTCCCAGCACCGCCAGGACCGCTCCCGTAACAGAGGGATCTTCACTTCCAAATGTCACATAACCTTCGGTTTTCCGGGGAAGCACATGGCGGAGAAGCAGTTTTGCCTCTTTTTTTATATGGGCGATTCCTGCCTTTACCCGTGGATGCTGTATAAGTTCTTTCCACCAGTCTATTTTATCATAAACCTCCCGGATTTTTAAGGCAATATTTCTAATTGTATCCCGAATATTCCGAAGACTCTCCAGGATTCTGTTTAGTATGCCCCGGAAGGATGTGGATATATTCCTGATTTTCCGGACAGGCAAAACGGATTTCTCTTCCTTATCCTGCGATCTGCTGTCCGCATGAGATTTCTCCGTTCTGTCCGCGTCTACTTTCTCTTCATCTACGCATTCCGAAACTGTACCGGCATGGTTTTCCCTATCCTCTGTCAGACGTTCTGCCGTCTGCATATCTCCCATCCCGGCCGGAAATTCCCCGTATGTTTCCGCTTTCTTTGCCGTAACGGTTCCCTCCTCCGTCGTCCCTGGCGACGCTGCGGTACGTTTTTTCTTTTTTCTATGAAAGAGTCTGGACAGGGATATTCCAAATATCCTGAAATCAGATCTACGTTTATCCTGACGCATCAGGAATCTTACGCTTATCCCTCCGAACAGCCAGCTTATCCGGACACGTGCCGCCGCGTCCCGGATATTTCCGGCTTTTTTCACTGCCTCGGCGGAGTATCTTACCGGACAGAACAGAACAAGCAGGACCAGAAGAAGCGCCAGTCCCAGCAGGATCCCTGTAAGGATCAGTATGAACTTCATCAGAATCCATAGGATATGTAACATACCTTCACCTGTTCTTCAAATATTCTCTGATTTGAACGCCGCCGGTTTCCTCATACACTTCCCGGACGATATCTTCCGTCAGTTGAAAAGCTTCTTCTTTCCCTGCGGCGATCCCTATGATCTCCGGGCAGAGATCAGCCAGCGACCGCTGCACCAGCGATACTGCCGGGAGAATTTCCATAAGGTTGCGGGGATTATCAGAAAGCGTAAGCAGATAGATCTCCGGAACAATCTTCCCTTCTTCCAGACGGCGCCGGATATTCTCTGTGTCTGTCACCGTTTTTCCAATATAACAGTTGTCGTTCCATTTCAACATATGATCCACTGCTCCTTCTGTTGGGAAACATCTCCTGTAAAGGATTTCCGTTTTGGAAGTAATTTAAACAGGACTGCGTAAAACGCAGTCCCTGAATCATCAGAACTCATCTCTGCGCTGCCGTCCCCATAGTCCCTGGCTTCTCAGTTCCAGGTATTCCTGATACGCTTTCTCCACGATCTGTTTCTCATTGGAAAAACGCAGAAGATGATAGATCTCATGGAATTTATAGTATCCCGAATCTATGAAATATTCTTCTCTCTGGGGTTTGCTATGATAACTATCTGCCGTCATCAGGTACCAGTGCACTTCCTTTGTGACCATATCTTCGGGAACGGTAAAATTATAGTGGCTTTTCCCGATATATTTCACAACTTTCGCCCTGACGCCGGCCTCCTCCCTTACTTCCCGCAGCGCGGTCTGGATATGGGTTTCTCCCGGCTCTACGGTTCCCTTTGGCAGAACCCAGCCTTCATAACGGTTTTTGTAGGATTTATAGAGGGCAAGTATTTTTCCGCGATAAATTACCACACCGCCACAGCTCGTTGCTTCTATCATAATGCAAATTCCTCCTGTAATGCGTGTGAATATTCTGAACTGTATACAGTATAACTCTTTTTGTACAAACTGGCAAGCGTCAGTGTACAAAGGTATCACGCCCTGTCCACTGACGCCTGTATTTTTTAACCGTAATAATAGGTGTTAAATATCTCAGAGGCAATGGGAACAGCCGCCTCGCTGCCTGTTCCGCCACCCTCCACGATAATGGAAACCACGATATCCGGATCGTCCACATTGGAATAGCCTACGAACCAGGAATGGCTGGAACCGTATTCGTCATATTCCGCGGATCCTGTCTTCCCTGCGGCCGTATATCCCTGTCCGGAAAGCGCCGTTGCTGTTCCCCGTTCCACAACGCCCTTCATCAGCTCGCCCAGCATGGCGGCCTCATTATTGCTCATCAGACGCTTATAGGATTCCGGTTCCGTAGTGCTTACCACGTCTCCGGTATCGTTTACAACCTGATCGATCAGGTAGGGCTGCATAAGCACTCCGCCGTTGGCGATGGCACAGGTGATCATGGCCATATGGGCCGGTGAGGCGAGGGTGTTTCCCTGTCCGATAGAGGTCTGCATGGTCAGCGGTATGCCGGATTTTCCGTCCAGCGTAAAGGAGCTCTTGCGGAAGGATTCCAGAGGCAGGTCTCTGTTAAAAAGCAGATCCTCGCTGGTGTCCTTTATAGAAGAACCACCCAGCTCCGTTCCCATCTCCGCAAAAGCGCAGTTACAGGAATTTGCAAAAGCGCTGTAGAAATCCTCCTGACCGTGGACAGCGCCGTTATAGCACTGGATGGTATGATCTTCAAGAGTCACGCTTCCCTGGCACAGATAGGAATATCCGTCGAAAGAACCGTGCTTTCGGTAATAATCAAGAGCCATTACGATCTTGAATGTAGAACCGGGAGGATACTGTCCCATGGTTGCCCGGTTCAGAAGGCTGCTGTTGGTCTCGTCGCTTACCAGCCAGTCCCAGTTCTCTCCGAGGGAGTTGGGGTCGAAGTCAGGCTTACTGACCATGGCAAGGATCTTCCCTGTGTCCGGCTCCATAACGACAATCGCACCCCTCCTGTCGCCCAGAGCGTAATACGCCGTGGTCTGCAGATCCGACCGCAGGGTGGAGATCACAGTATCTCCCATATTCTTCCGACCCAGGAATTCATTCTTCATCTGACTGAGAAAAAACTCATGGGAACTGAGAAGCTGGAAGTTGGCTTCGGATTCCAGCCCGCTCTTGCCGTGGGTATCGTATCCGATCACATGGGAAAAAACATTGGCGTAAGGATAGACTCTGTCTTCTGTCCCGTCGTCATACACGTCAGTCCTGGCCAGAACTTCCCCGTCGGAGGAAAGGATCTCGCCTCTGACAACCCTGTCGGAAAACGTGTCCTGCCTTGTATTGTACGGACTGTTAATAAAAGTTTCACTTTTGGCTGCATCGAAATAGATAAGGTAAGCGATCAGACCGGCAAAAATAATCACAAAAAAAGCGGAAACAAAACTGTACTCCCTGTTTCTGGAACGTTTTTTCTTATATTTCTTCGGATCTGCGGGCTTCCTCTCTCTCCCGGATTCTCTGTACAGCTTCTTTTCTTCGTCTCTCAAATTCTTCGTCCTCGTCTTCTCTTAAAATATAAAGTCCCTGGATAATAGCAAGCATAAGTATGGTGCTCATGACAGAACTTCCTCCGTAGCTCACAAGAGGAAGGGTAACGCCTGTCATGGGGATGAACTTGGTGGCTCCTCCAATGGTAAGGAATACCTGGAAGGCATATTCTGTCCCCAGCCCCAGGGCGATCAGCTTATAAAAGGGATTCTTGATCCTCAGGGCAATATTCACGATCATCAGAAAGAAGCTCATGCATACCAGGATCAAACAGATGGCAAAGATACCTCCCAGTTCTTCACAGATAGCGCTGAAGATAAAATCGTTCTTCACTACAGGGATGGATTCGGGAGATCCCTGGCAGAGTCCCATACCGAACCATCCCCCCGTTCCGATGGCGAAAAGGGACTGCACGATCTGATATCCCTCATTCTCATAAACAGCCATGGGATCCTTCCAGGCTGATACTCTCTGACGAACATGACCAAAAAGAAAATAGGCGACAACAGAAGCGCCTGCTCCTCCGGCCAGCCCAAGAGCAAGATATCCCGGCCGTCTGGTGGAAACATAAACCATAATAAGGTAAGCCGCGAAAAAAATGACCGCGCTTCCCAGATCTCTGGAAAGCACAAGAATACCCACATGCAGCGCTGCGACGACAGTTGCTTTAACCACGGCAGAGAAACTGGTGTCTCTGGATAAAAGGGCAGCCATAAAAAATACAAAGGTGATCTTGATCGCTTCAGACGGCTGGATTCCCATAAGAGATAACTTCGCGCCATAGCTTGTCTGCGCCAGAAGGAATACCGCCGCCAGAAGAACGATACCGATCCCGGCGTAAACCCAGGTCAGACGCCGCAGAAATTTCATTCTGCGGATCAGTACGGGAATCACCAGCGCGACAGCGCTGCCGGCAGCAGCGATCAGAAGCTGTCTGGTCGCTGTATCGATATCCAGACGGCAGAGCATGATAAATCCCACGCTCAAAAGCATGCACATATTATTCAGTAAAAGAAGAGATGCTTTACTGTACAGCACGCGGTAAAGAATCTGTACGGCCGCGAAAAAAGCCAGCATTTCCACATAAAACTGTATGACTCTGAAATCAAATGTTTTCAGAAAGATCACCAGAAACGCAGTGAAATCCATAAAAAATATAAGGATCAGCTGCTGCCCTAGAAGTTCGTTCCTCTCTTCTTCATCCTGTTGTCTTACTGTATAAAAGCAATGAAAAGTGTAAATGATCATCAAAGTGAGGATCAGATACTTGGATAATTCTACAATAACATTGATCATATGCCTTATTCGGCTCCTCTTTTAAAATGTCCTTTCGTGTATTCCCTGTCGGCAGGCTTTTGTCCAGAGAGATACACATCAGAAAATTCGCGGAAGATCCTGTCTGTTTCCTCAGGAGATTCCATGGTAAAGGAGAGTCTCAGCGCAGACACTCCCAGTGCTCTTACCTGCCTGCATTCCTTCAGAAGTCCAAAAGGAATACTGTTATACAGAATATTATAACAATAACGCTTCTTTTCTGTATTTCCTGTTTTCCGGGGATCACAGACGCAGGCGCTTACAAATTCTTTACCGTAGCGGTCTTTCAGCACCATAAAACTTTCTTTTCTGTCGCAGCCAAGAAGATTCTTTCTCACGCACTGCGCGGATTCCATAAGCGGAAGATATCCGTAGATCAGCATTTCGCTTCCGGAATTGTTTCTGTGGCGCAGTTCTTTTTCATTCAGTTCCAGAGGCAGGGTTGTCCTGAGAATATTCTGTTCCTTCCAGAAAGCCACAGCCTCATTATTCCATGTATACAAAGAGGCGTCGGCCACACAGTGCTTCTGCCAGCCTTTTTCTTTCAGGACTCCATAGTCCTCCAGGTTTCTGACAAGGAATCCCCGCATTCCCGCAGAAAGCCATTTTTCCGCGGCGAACAGAAATTCCCCGGGAACTGCTCCTCTTGAAACGTAAGGCATGGACAGGTAAAGTTCTTTATCATTCTGTACCCCTCTGTCCATGAAGATACGCATAACGTCAAACGGAAGATAAAGTCCTGTCAGATTCCTGTTCTGCATAAGGATCTCTGCCTGCTCTTTCGTTTCACAGGATGCATACAGCTTCGGCAGAGATTCCGGCGTTTTGCCGCGCTCTTCCTTTTCGTATACCGGAAGAGAAGGCGCCTCTCTGTGAAAAGGCTGTACCAGTTCCTCTTCGAGAAGAGAAACTGCGCTTCTGCGGAGTTCATTAAGGACTCCCGTGGGAACAAAAATATTGTCTCCCATCTGTATATCCAGATGATCCCAGGCAAACTCCGTATTACCAAGTTTATTCATCTGGCTTCGGACTCTGGTCTCTTCCACGGGATGTTCCTTCGCATACTGCACTTCTCCAAGAGCGGCAGTCACACGAACAGTTTTCTCTCCGCCATTATGCTCTGAATCCTCAGAATATCTCTCTGGACGGGAACAGGACAGTTCAAGTATAGCAGGACTTTCCGGATAAAGAATTAAATTCCCGTTAATTTTTTCTTTTGATTTTCTTAATTCCACAGAAACGCTTCCGGTCTTTTTTTCGTTGGTAAAAGCCATCATGTCCGGACCGTTATGCTGCCTGTAATATCCATAACAGGAACCGCCCCTGCTGAAAATATCGAGCAGCTCTCTTCTGTCCTTTTCTGACACATAATATTCTTCCGGGTATTTCTCATAAATATCAAGATATTTCCGGTACATACCGGTTACATGGGCTGTATATTCCGACTGTTTCATCCTTCCCTCTATTTTAAGTGATACCACGCCTGCGCGGATGATCTCCGGAAGAATGTCAAGAGTACAGATATCCTTAAGACTCAAAGGACTGATATCTTTTCCACCTTTCCTTCGTCCTTTCTCATCCATAACCAGATAAGGAAGACGGCATGGCTGGGCACATCTGCCCCTGTTGCCGCTGCGTCCGCCCAGGATACTGCTCATGAGACACTGTCCGGATATACTGTAACAGAGAGCGCCGTGAATGAACGCTTCGATCTCAAGAGGACTTTTCCCATGCATCCGCTTAATCTCCTCCAGGCTCAGTTCTCTCGCCGCAACTACCCGGGAAACTCCAAGTTCTTCCAGAAATCTCATCCCCTCCGGCCCGGTTACAGCCATCTGCGTACTTGCATGTACCGGAAGATCCGGAAAAGTACGGCGGATAAACCGGAGCACTCCGAGATCCTGGACAAGTACGGCATCAAGCCCCTCCTGATAAAAGGGAAGAAGGGAATTATAAAGTTTTTCTGTGACCTCTCTGTTTTTCAGCAGTGTATTCACAGTGAGATAAAGCTTTTTTCCATGTATATGAGCTGTCTTAATGGCGTGTATAAGTTCTTCCTCTGTAAAATTCTTTGCATACGCCCTTGCTCCGAAGGCCGGACCGCCTGCATAGACGGCGTCTGCTCCCGCGCCAAGCGCAGCTTCAAACGCCTCATAGGATCCCGCCGGAGCCAGCAGCTCCGTTTTTCTGATCTTATTCATATCCACCTCTGTATTGTTCCAATCTGAATCGTTATCTGCCGGCACATATCTCTCTGTAATTAAAATAAAAGGGGACTACCGAAGCAATCCCCATTCTGGTTTATTTTATCTGTGTTCCGTTACCGTTCTTCTGCGCCGGAGATGACACACTGTTCTTCTGTTTCTCCGTCTCATCAAGCTTCATCCGCAATGAAATCAGTTCATGCTTAAGTTCATACATCTCCTGATCCTTCTGCTGGAGATCCTGCTCAAAGATCTCCGCCTGCTTCTTGGCCTTGAAATAATCGTCAGTGATATTCAGACTCAGAAGAGTATGCTTCGTCTCCATAGGCTGCCTGGAATACCCGGGCATCTCACTCAGCTCCGCAATTTTATTGTTGATATAGGACGCTACCTTCTGAAAATACTCCTCTGATTCATAGCCTCCCAAAGTGATGATCTTTCCGCCGATCACTACCTGCGCTGTATTCTTGACTGCCATAAAAGCCTCCTGTAATAGATCCTCTTACTGTATTTATTCTATTATAATCGAATTTTGTAGAAAAGTATAGGACTTTTTATGAATTCTTCTCATATCCCAGATGACTGTATGCCAGAGGCGACGCCATCCTTCCCCTTGGCGTACGGTTCAGAAAACCATTCTGAAGAAGATAGGGCTCATACACATCCTCCAATGTACCGGCGTCTTCACCTATAGCTGCCGCAAGTGTTTCCACCCCCACCGGACCGCCCTGGAAATTTACGATCAGGGTCTTCAGGATCTTGCGGTCTGTTTTATCCAGGCCGTACTGATCCACTTCCAGGAGGTTCAGCGCAAAAACGGCCACCTCATATGTGATCTTTCCGTCGTATTTTACCTGGGCAAAATCTCTGACACGTTTCAGAAGACGGTTTGCCAGTCTTGGCGTTCCTCTGGAACGCTTGGCGATCTCCGCGGCTCCTCTGCGGTCGATATCCACCTCCAGAACCTGAGCGGAGCGGAGGATGATGGTCTCCAGTTCCTGCTGATTATAGAATTCCAAATGATGCATGACGCCGAACCTGTCCCGGAGAGGCGCGGAAAGAAGTCCTGCACGGGTCGTCGCGCCCACCAGCGTAAACTTCGGCAGATCCAGCCGGATCGACCGGGCGGAGGCTCCTTTACCGATCATAATATCTATGGCGAAATCCTCCATGGCTGGATAAAGCACCTCTTCCACCTGACGGTTCAGGCGGTGGATTTCATCCACAAAGAGAACGTCGCCCTCCTGGAGGTTATTGAGAATGGCAGCCATCTCCCCCGGCTTCTCGATCGCCGGTCCGGAAGTGACTTTCATATGTACTCCCATCTCATTGGCAATAATTCCGGAAAGCGTGGTCTTACCCAGTCCCGGCGGCCCGTAAAACAGCACATGATCCAGAACATCGTGGCGCTGTTTTGCCGCTTCAATATATATTTTCAATGTATTTTTTGTCTTTTCCTGTCCGATGTACTCATCCAGAGTCTGTGGACGCAGTGTTCCCTCAAGAGGAAAATCTTCCTCTGTCACATCGGTGGTGATCATTCTTTTTTCCATATATGCTCCTATAAATTCTTAAGGGCTGCTTTCAGAATACCCTCCACATCATCCGCAGGGATTCCGGAAACCTTATGCACAGCCTGAAGCGCCTGCGTACTGCTGTATCCCAGAGCGACAAGAGCTTCCACTGCCTCCCCGCTTCCGTCGGCTGCCGCCGCCTCTGATCCGGCTTTCTCCTGTACGTGGGCAAGCTTCAGTTCAAACGCTTCCTCAGCATTCAGCTTATCCTTCAGTTCCAGTATCAGCTTCTGCGCTGTCTTCTTCCCTATTCCGGGAGCTCTGGAAAGAGTCTTTACATCGTCTGAAAGAACGGCAAATCTGAGTTCGTCGGCCGTGAGACCTGCCAGGATCCCAAGCGCAGCCTTCGGCCCGATCCCGTTCACCCCCAGAAGAAGCCGGAACACCTGAAGATCATCCCGGGACAGGAAACCATAAAGCTGCATGGCGTCCTCTCTCACATGAAAATAGGTATGGACAAGAATCTCACCCGATTCCCGCACCGCCCTCTCAATAGCGGTTCCCGTCATAAAAATCTCATAACCGATACCTCCGGTTTCAAGGATCACCGAAGATTCCGTTGAATCCGCCACATATCCGCGAATAAATGAAATCATACTGTTCTGCTCCTGTCTTTCAGATTAACGAATACATCATAACATACCATTCCGGAAAAAGCAAACTAATGTACGTTTACACCAATAAAAAAGCTCCGGAAAAGGAACTGCTTCCTCTTCCGGAACTGTATCACAGCAAATCCGCGTTATCTGGATCAGAGAATCACATTCCGCGGACAGGCCTCTCTGCAGGCGCCGCATCCCGTACATTTGTCATAATCAATATGCGCGCAGAAATCGTCTACCCTGATCGCTTCGTTCGGACAGGCTTTCTCACATTTTTTGCAGCCGATGCATCCTGTCTCGCAGGAAGAAGTCACGGCTTTGCCTTTGTCATGAGAGCTGCATCCGACCATAACTTTCTGTGTATAGGGGATCAGTTCGATCAGATGACGGGGACAGGCGTCCACGCATTTGCCGCAGGCTTTACACGCCTCCCGGTCCACTGCCGCAATCCCGTTGATAATATGTATGGCGTCGAAAGCGCAGGCTTTCACGCAGCTTCCATATCCCAGACAGCCATAGGCGCAGGCCTTTGCCCCGCCTCCGGGAACAAACGCCAGCATCTGACAGTCACCGGTACCGGTATAAACATAATTCTCTGTTGTTTTGTCACAGGTTCCCGTACATTTTACAAAAGCAGTCCGGCGCACCGTTTCCACGGCTTCCTGTCCCATAATACCGGCAATGATCTTTCCCACCGGATCGCCGCCTACGGGACACGCGTTTACCGGCGCCTCGCCTTTGGCAATAGCCGCGGCAAGACCGTCGCAGCCCGGATATCCGCAGCCGCCGCAGTTGTTTCCGGGAAGAGCTTCTCTGACCGCAATCTCCCGCTCGTCTGTCTCCACCGCGAATTTCTTACCCGCGACTCCGAGAAAAATACCAATAAAGAGGCCCACGGCCGCAACTACCACAGTCGCTACGATAATCGCTTCAATATTCATATCTTCCGCCTCCTTATATCAGCCCGGAGAAACCGCAGAACGCGATCGCCATCAGTCCGGCTGTAAGAAGGACTGTGGGAAAGCCTCTGAACGCTTCCGGAATATCGTTGTATTCAATCTTTTCGCGGATGCCGGCCATTACGATAATGGAAAGGGTAAATCCCGCCGCAGTGGCAAAACCGTTTACCGTGCCCTCAAGTATGTTGTAATCGTTCTGCACATTGATCAGGGCGACGCCCAGTACGGCGCAGTTGGTGGTGATGAGGGGAAGATACACGCCCAGCGCCTGATAAAGCGACGGAATCGCTTTTTTCAGGAACATCTCAACGAACTGCACGAGGGCCGCTATGATGAGAATAAATACGATGGTCTGCAGATATTCCATGTCCGTGGGCACCAGTATAAACTGATATACCAGGCCGGTTACAAAAGAAGATAACGTAATGACGAAGATGATCGCCCCGCCCATCCCGGCAGCCGTGTTGATCTTTTTGGATACTCCAAGGAAGGGACAGAGGCCCAGGAACTGGCTCAGGACCACGTTATTCACAATAGCCGAGCTGATGATTATAAGCATTAATTCTTTCATCTGCTTCCGCCTCCTTTGCACATGGTATTGCCGCAGGACGCACAGGCTCCGCCGCATTTATCCGGATTACTGGGATCGATCCCGCGTTTTGCGGCGCCCAGTCTGAATTTATTCTGCAGCGCGGAAAGGGCTGCAAGAACAAAGAACGCTCCCGGCGCAAGGACGAAGATCGTCACAGGCTCATATCCGATCTTTCCTGCAGCCGCGTCTGCAAGCGGAAGGATCTGATGTCCGAAAAGCTGTCCCGCACCGATCAGTTCTCTCACCGCGCCGATGCAGGTAATACTCAGCGTAAAGCCAAGCCCCATCCCGATCCCGTCAAAAAGCGAGGGAATGGGAGGATTCTTGGAAGCGTACGCTTCCGCGCGTCCCAGGATGATACAGTTTACAACGATCAGAGGTATGTAGAGGCCGAGCGACGCGTACAGGGACGGAAGAAAACCTTCCAGAAGCATCTGCACGATCGTTACAAAGGAAGCCACAACAACGATGAAAGCAGGCATACGGACTCCGTCGGGAATGAATTTCCGCAGAAGGGAGATCATAAGATTGGAGCCCGCCAGAACTGCCGTTGTGGTAAGACCCATGCCGATCCCGTTGGTCGCCGATGTGGTGATCGCAAGTGTGGGACACATGCCCAGCATCAGCACAAAAGTGGGATTTTCTTTTATTATGCCGTTGATCAGGCGTTCTGAAGGTGTATTGGACTTCATTATTCTCCTCCTTCCACATAGTGAAATGCGCAGATTCCGGCGTTTACTCCGTTGGTCATGGCGTTGGTCGTTATCGTTGCCCCGCTGATGGCGTCAATCTCGTCGTCCGCGGTCGCGCCGGATTTCGTATACTGGAATTTCTCCACCTGCTTATCCTTAAACTGATCTTTGAATTCATCTGTATCGGCTTTCATGCCAAGACCGGCCGTCTCACTGATGGACAGAATGGAGATCCCGTTGAGTGTGCCGTCGTTCTGCACGCCCATGGCGAACTGGATATCTCCGCCGTAGCCTTCCGAGGTGGTGACGGTAAATGCATATCCCAGGAGCTCTCCGGAATCATCCAGAGCTTTCATGATCTCGTCAATGGTCTGGGCGCCGTATCCGTTCTCATCAAGATACGTTACCAGATCCACAGCCTGCTTCGTCTCATCCGGAAGATATTCCTCAAAAAAGGCGGCGTCCTGAAATACGGCTTTATATGCCTCCTGCTTCGCCAGTTCCGCCTGTCTGGCAATGGGGCCGGCGGTGATATCCTGAACGATGCCAAGGGCAAGTCCGGCCACAAGGGTGATCACCGTAATGGAAAGCGTATCTTTTACGATCTTATTCATGCCTTCTTCCCTCCTTTTCCAAAAGCCACGGGATAGGTAGCCCGCTCAATCAGGGGAACGAGAAGATTGCAGAAAATAATCGCGTAGGAAACGCCTTCCGCAGATCCTCCCAGGAGACGGAATACGCCTGTGACGATACCCAGGCACACTCCGTAAACAAGCTGCCCTTTCGGCGTAATCGGCGACGTCACATAATCCGTAGCCATGAACCATGCGCCCAGCATGAGGCCGCCGCCGAACAGGTGGCTGAGCAGATAATTCACGTCAAATCCCATACCGGTTCCCAGCATATAACAGATCACAAACACAGCGAAAGATCCTATGTAGGTAAGCGGGATCTTAAGATCAATGATCTTAAACCCGAGAAGGATCACCGCGCCGATAAGGATCGCAAGAGCTGAAGTCTCGCCTATGGTTCCCTGGATATTCCCAAGGAAGAGATTCTTCACAGGTACGGATACTCCCTCCACGAATCCCTGGGACTTCAGAGCCGCCAGAGGAGTGGCTCCGGTCACAGTGTCCACAACGCCGCGGAAATTGTCTGATACGGAGAAATCCGTCATTCTGGCCGCAAAGGAGATCATAAGAAAACATCTGGCTCCCAGAGCAGGATTCATAAAGTTCTGGCCAAGGCCGCCGAAAAGCTGCTTCACCACAATAATGGCGAACGCGCTTCCCAGCACAGGCATCCACAGCGGAATCTGCGGAGGCATGTTAAGCGCGAGAAGAAGTCCGGTGACCACGGCGCTGAAATCTTTTACCGTATTCGGTTTGTGCATAAAATGGTCGTAGATCCATTCAAAAGCCACACTGGACAAAACCGTGACAACTACGACAAGAAAGGCGTGGAAACCGAAGTTCCATATTCCGAAAAGTGTGGCGGGCATCAGAGCGAGTACGACCATCAGCATGATCCGGCTGGTTGTCATACGGTCCCTGACATGAGGATTGGATGATACATTCAGCTTTTGTTCCATTTTCTCTTTCCCCCTACTTCTTTCTGCGGCTGGCAAGAACCATTTTCCGCATGGATTTTATACTCTGTGTCAGAGGTCTTTTGGCCGGACAGACATAACTGCAGCATCCACATTCGCAGCATTCCATACCGTTCATCTTCTCAAATCCCTCCATATCTCCTCTTTCCGCAAGCGTGGCGAGACGGGACGGGAGCACGCGTCCGGGACAGACTTTCACACAGCGGCCGCAGTTGATGCAGGCTGTGACTGTAGCTTCGGAAACGGGATCGTGCTCCATACAGAGAAAGGCAGACGTGGTCTTCACACAGGGAACATTCAGATCATAAAGGGCAAATCCCATCATCGGACCTCCGGAAACGATCTTCGCCGCTTCTGTTTTCAGTCCGCCCGCGGCCTGAATCAGCTCCTGCATACAGGTACCTGTAAGCACGGTAAAATTCTTCGGAGAAACCACATCGTCTCCCGTGACCGTGATGATCCTGCTGATCACAGGACGCCCCAGCGCAACCGCGTGATATATGGCTGTGACAGTATCCACATTGTCCACGATGCATCCCACGTCGGCGGGCAGCATGGTTGAATTGATCTGACGGCCGGTAACCGCGTAGATCAGGGTACGCTCTCCTCCCTGGGGATACTTGGTCTCCAGTTCCTTCACTTCGATCCGGGGCCTGTCTTTCACCAGCTCTTTCATCTTCGCAATACAGTCCGGCTTGTTGTCTTCAATACAGATATAGCCTTTCGCCCTGTCAAACAGACGGAGAATGATCTCAAGACCGGCGACTACTTTCTCCGGCTCCTCCAGCATTCGTCTGTAGTCGCTGGTAAGATAGGGCTCGCACTCCGCTCCGTTTACGAGAACATATTCAATGGCCGCAGGATCTTTCGGCGCCAGCTTCACATGTGTGGGAAAACCGGCTCCGCCCATTCCCACAACGCCGCCCTCACGGATACGGTCAAGAATTTCACTGGCGGAAAGAGATTCCGGATCAGCGCTGTAAAACTCCGTTTCTTCGTACTGCTGATCGTTCTCGATAATAATGGATTCCGCCATTGTTCCCGTCGCTGTAAGACGTCTCTCAATCCCTTTTACAGTGCCGGATACAGAGGCGTGGAGCGGCACAGAAACAAATCCACCCGCGTCGGCGATCTTCTGTCCCGCCAGAACGTGATCGCCCTTCTTCACGCAGGGAACAGAAGGAGCTCCGATATGCTGGGACAGGGGATATACCATTTCGCCTTTCGGCAGATATTTTTCGATGGGGCTGTTTTTCGACAATTCTTTGCCGTCATAGGGATGCACACCGCCCTTGAAGGTAAGCTTACCCATATGTATTTCCTCCTTAATCATAAACGTCAGGAACGCTTATGTTTTTTGTCTTTATTATGACGCAGCCGGTAGCCGCGGTTCAGATGGGGATAGGATTTCAGGAAACGCGCCGTATTATGCTCAACTCTGGAGGCAAGACTCTTCCTGTAGGATCTGAGCTCAGCAGAAACGTCGTCCAGAAGCGCCTGCCTGCGTTCGTTGATCGTGCGGATAAAATCGAGATCCTCCATTCTGTTCCTGATATTCTCAAGAGATTCCCCTCTGGCAAATTCCAGGGAATTCATTTTCTCATTCACACGCAGCATAAGTTCCACCTGCTTGCGCTCAAGCTGACGCTCCCACTGGGGAATGCGGTCTCGGAGACGGAACGCGGCGGAAGCGGAATAACAGAAATCCAGGATATAAATCAGCAGGATAACACAGATACAGACCTCGCCTGTAAAAACAGGCCACAGGTCTACGAATTTCTCCACTGCAGGATGCAGCACACGGAACAGTATCACTGTAAAGAAGCCCCACCCAAGAGACGCTCCCAGACAAATCCTGCCCTGGAAATTAAATTTCTGATCGCTGTAGTCCCACCAGGAGGTATGGAAGATGGCCTCCATAAGAACCGCTGTAAAATATTCCAGCAATGTGGCCACGATCATACCGCCGAAATACAGCAGGATCGTATTGGCCTCCAGCGGTTTCAGGATCAGATAGACGGTTACCGCTCCATGTCCGTATATCGTACATAAGGGCCCGTTGATAAATCCGCGGTTGATAAACTCTCCTTCTTTCAGGGAGACATAAGCGGTTTCCCATACCCATCCGAGAAAACTGTAGATCAGGAACCAGCTTATGATATGATATATGTCAATACCGTTGATCGTAAGTGTCCACATACAGCGGCGTTTCCTCCAATCGTGCTTCAGATCTTTATCCGGCCGCCCGCTCAGCGGGTAACCTCATTTACTACTATACCTCTTTTCTGAAAAAAATTCACTACAAATTTTTTAATATTTTGTGTATAATTGAAAACAATCAGAAAGAAACCGGAGGTGTCATATGATTGTTAAAAAATTACCGATTTCAGCTGATTTTCCGTCTTTTGAGACTATAGAAAAAATGGTGGAAATCACAGGGTTCGAAGATAATTCAGAACCGGTATTTTACGATATCGAAACTACGGGGCTTTCGCGGAAATCCTGTTTTATTTATCTAATAGGCGCGATCGCGCGGGATGGATCGGGATGGGTCCTCTGTCAGTGGATGGCAGAGGATCTTTCGGAAGAAAATAAGATCATCCAGAGTTTTTTTGATTTTATCCAGGGCTGTACCGGTCTGATCCAGTATAACGGCAGCAGGTTCGATCAGCCCTTTCTGGAAGCACGGGCCGGACAGTATAACGTGGAATCTCCTCTCTCCGGCTTACGATCTCTGGATCTCTATAAAGAACTGAAAGTCTGCCGGCCTCTTCTGGCACTGTCCGGAATGAAACAGCCGGATCTGGAGATTTTTTTGCGCCAGGCTCCCCGCCGTTTCTGTGACGGTGGAAAATGTATACAGACTTACAGGGCTTATCTTCACTCCAAAGGGTCAGACCTGGCTGAAATTGTTCTCGGACACAACCGGGAGGACCTTATCGGACTTGGGAATATAACGTCCATGCTGGGATACCGGGCGTTTTATAAAGGAATTTATACTCTGTTCACCGCATCAGAAAAAGACGGAACCTATTCCGCCCTTCTGTCGCTTCCGACGCCGCTTCCCGTGCCGGTATCTGTGAAAACAGATTTCTTTTCACTGGAAGCTTCGGAAAGCGAAGCCAAAGTTACCGTTCCTGTCACAAACGGAAAAATGAAACAGTATTACGCGGATTATAAGAATTACGACTACATCCCCGCAGAGGACACCGCCATACCCCGGGCGATCAGCCAGTACATGGACAAAAACCTGAAAAAACCTGCCGTTCCGGAAAACTGCTACACGTGGTTTCCCTGCGGTGATGAGTTTATGAAAGACCATGGCAGGCAGCTTCAGTACCTGCGGCATACGCTTCCCTGCATGCTCTCTCTGCTGAAATAATCACCGAAAACCCGCTGCCCGGCAAATACCCTCACATAAAGGCATGTCGGCTGACTGCCGGACACAAAAAAAACGAGGATACCGTAGAAACGGTATCCTCGAACTCTGTCAGGATTATTCCTCAGTTTCAGCCTCTTCTGCAGTTTCTTCCACTGCCTCTTCACCCGGTGCGGCTGCAGCGGGAGCCTCAAGGGCTTTCATGCTCAGGCTGATCTTCTTGTCCTCACCGTTAAAGTCAACAACTTTCGCTGTAATGACCTGACCGATAGAAAGAACATCAGACGGTTTCGCAACATGCTCTCTGGAAATCTGAGAAACATGAAGCAGCGCGTCGATTCCGGGAGCAAGCTCTACGAATGCGCCGAAATCTGTCATACGGGCAACTTTACCCTCTACAATATTGCCTGCAGCAAACTTCTCAGCCGCTGTAAGCCACGGATTCTCCTCCGGGAATTTCAGAGAAAGGGCAATTTTCTCACCGTTGATCTCTTTGATAAGGACTTTCAGTTCCTGTCCAACTGTAAATACTTTCTTCGGATTCTCCACTCTGCCCCAGGACATCTCGGAGATATGAAGCAGACCGTCCGCGCCGCCAAGATCAACAAACGCACCGAAATCTGTAACATTCTTCACAACGCCTGTAACAACGTCGCCGGCATGGATTCTCTCCATAAGCTCTTTCTGTTTCTGAGCCTTCTCAGCAAGAAGCAGCTGCTTGCGGTTACCGATGATGCGGCGTCTTCTGGGATTGAACTCTGTGATCACAAATTCGATCTCCTGTCCTGCGTATTTGGACAGATCTCTCTCATAGGTGTCGGAAACGAGGCTTGCAGGAATGAATACTCTGGTCTCCTCGACATTCACGCACAGTCCGCCGTCAAGTACCTGGGTTACAGGCGCTTTCAGAACTTCCTGCGTCTCAAACGCTTCCTCAAGACGCTTGTTGCCTTTCTCAGCCGCAAGTCTCTTGTAGGTCAGGATAACCTGTCCCTCGCCGTCGTTTACTTTCAGTACTTTCGCTTCCATGGTATCGCCCACATGCACCGCATCGGCGAGCACGATGGAGCTGTCGTTAGAGTACTCGCTCTTTGTAATAATACCGTCTGCCTTATATCCGATATTCAGGATGATCTCATCATCTTTCACATCGATGACAGTACCCTGCACGATCTCTCCATTTCTGATTGTTTTTACGGAATCTTCCAGCATCTGTTCAAAACTTAATTCTGACATGTTCTTGAACCTCCTCAATAATTTTCTTTGGGGTGGACGCCCCTGCTGTAATACCTACATAACTACTGTGTTGGAACATTTCAGAATCCAAGTCTACAGGTGTTTGTATATAGTAAGTATTTCCACATTCCTCTTTACATATTTCAAACAGCTTTTGAGTATTGGAACTGTGCCGGCCGCCGACGACCAGCATAGTGTCTACCTCTCCGGCTATGGTTTTTGCTTCTCTCTGCCGTTCTTCGGTAGCATTACAAATAGTGTTTAAAATATTGCTAATATTTAAAACATTATTATCATACCTCTTTTCCCTGAGAATTTCAACTAGTTCTTGAAATTTGTTGTAATTAAATGTCGTCTGGGATACGATACAGAACTCCCCGCCGCTCTCCGGCCGGAAGTGTTCCGCTTCTTCGGCTGTGTTCAGCACGGTAAAGCGTCCGCCGCACCATCCGCAGATTCCTTTCACCTCCGGATGAGAGGGATCGCCAAAAATGATAATATGTCTGCCGGCTCTGCTCTCCCGCTCCACAATGCGGTGGATCTTAAGCACAAAGGGGCAGGTAACGTCCACGCAGTCAAGTCCGGAGGATTCCAGCATCTGATATACCGCCTTCCCCACGCCGTGGGAACGGATCACCACTGTTCCGGATCGCAGGTTCTTAAGATCATCCTCCGTAATTACCCGTACTCCCTTTGCCTCCAGGTCACCCACTACCTCTTCGTTGTGTATGATCGGGCCCAGGGTATAGATAGGGGAAACACCCTCTTCAATAAGCTCGTACACCTTATCTACCGCGCGGCTGACGCCGAAGCAGAAACCGGCGGTTTTTGCTGTTTTAACCTTCATTTCTTCTGCTCCCTGCCTGACAAAGAAAATTTTTCACGGCATATCTGAAGGATACGTTCCGTGACCTCCTCGATCGTCATATCCGAGGAATCCACCAGAACTGCGTCCTCAGCCTGCCGAAGAGGCGAGATCTCCCGGTTCATATCTCTTCTGTCACGTTCTTCGATATCCCTGCGGATTTCATCAAGACAGCATGAAATCCCTTTTTCAGTCAGTTCTTTGTATCTTCTCTCCGCTCTTTTCTGAGAACTTGCGGTGAGATAGATTTTCACATCAGCGTCCGGAAGGATCGTCGTTCCGATGTCTCTTCCGTCCATCACTACACTCATACTGGCGGCGAGCTTTCTCTGAAGATCCAGGAGTTTCTCTCTGACCTTCGGATCTGCCGAGGAAACGGAAGCCATATTTCCCACCTCTTCTGTCCGAAGAAGCGGTGTAACGTTTTCTCCGTTCAGGATCACCGTCTGTTCTCCCTCCCGGTATTCGATGGAGATATCGGCGCCCTGGCAAAGTCTTCCAAACTCTTTAACGTCCTCCTTACCGGCTCCTGAACGGATCAGATACAGAGCCATCGCCCTGTACATGGCTCCTGTGTCCACATAGACAAAAGCCAGTTCCTTTGCGACTCTTCGTGCTATAGTGCTTTTTCCGGCTCCGGCGGGGCCGTCGATGGCGATATTATAGATCATCTGTAATTTCCTCCTGTTTTATGCTTCACTGACAGCCAACGCAGCCAGATAGGCCGTTGACCAGGCGATCTGCAGATTGTATCCTCCGGTCACGGCGTCCAGATCAAGGACCTCGCCGGCAAAATAAAGTCCCGGCATTTTTTTTGATTCCATGGTGGAAGGGCTGATTTCTTTTACTGCCACTCCGCCCCTGGTGATCACAGCTTCTTTAAATTCTCCCAGCCCCGTAACAGTCACCGGGAAATTCTTTATCAGAGAACCGAAATGATGTCTCTCTTCCCTGGAAATCTCATGTACCGGCTTTTCCGGCGGGATCCCGCCGATTTCCACCATTACGGGAGTCAGCGATGCGGGAAAGAGGACGCTGATCACATTTTTAAACTGTTTGTTTTTTCCGGTTTCAAATTCTCTGAGGATCCTCGCGTCAAGCTGTTCTTCCGTAAGGGCCGGTTTCAGATCGATGAAAGCCGGAAGTTCTCCCTGTTTTTTTAAGGCGTCTCCGATATGGGCGCTTGCGGAGAGGACCAGAGGGCCGGTGATACCGGAATGTGTGAACATCATTTCTCCGAAATCCTGATAGAGAATCTTTTTTCCGTTTTTTACGGTCAGTGTGACATTTTTCAGGGAAAGTCCCTGCATTCTGGGGATATACTCCTCCTTCGTGCGCAGGGGAACCAGCGAGGGCGCAAGCTCCGTCACCTGAAGGCCGCATTCTCCGGCGAATCTGTATCCGTCCCCGTCGGAACCGGTGGACGGATAAGAAAGGCCTCCCGTAGCTACGATCACCGCGTCGCCCCTGTGAAGGCTCCCGTCCTGAAGATACAGGCCTGAGACTCTGCCATTGTCAGTATACAGGCTTTTCACAGTGCTTTTAAGGCGGATGTGGACTCCATATTCCCTGATACGTCGCTCCAGGGCGCGGATAATATCAGAAGAATGATCGGACACCGGAAAAACTCTGTTTCCTCTCTCAGTCTTCAGCGGAACTCCCGCCTTTTCCAGAAAATCCATCATGTCTCTGCTTCCGAAAGTATAGAAAGCGCTGTACAGAAACTTTCTGTTGCGCACCACCGCCGAGAGCAGTTCTTCCGGCCCGCAGTCATTTGTGACGTTGCACCGGCCTTTTCCGGTAATATATAGTTTTTTACCAAGTTTTTCATTCTTTTCAAAAAGAAAAACCTCGCAGCCCTTTTGAGCCGCAACAGCCGCGGCAAACATTCCGGCGGCTCCTCCTCCCACGATCAGAACTCTTTTCATCTGTTTCCTTTCCGGACAGCAAGCCCGTCAGAAAATCTGACGGGCCTGTGATTATTTTTGCAGACCGGAGATCATCCCGTCTGTCTTTTAAAGTTGATTCAGAATTAAACCGGATATGCTCCGTTCTTTGTATCCGCCTCTGTCTCGTCCACCTTGGTCTCCTGCGCCTGACGATATTTGAAGAAGTCCATGGCAACCTGCGGGAACAGCGCGTAGGAAAGAACATCCTCATCCTGCTCTTTGTAGGGAGCCATCTCCTGCTCAAGTTTATCAAGCTCGTTGTCCAGAAGGTCTGCCGGACGGCAGGTGATCGGCTCGGTATCGCCGATGCATTTCTTCTGTACTTCAGGATTAAACGGTTTAACGGTAGCGCCGTACTTGCCGCTTAAGATATCCCTGGTTTCCTTCGTAACCATCTTGTATCTCTCGCCCATGAGAACGTTGAACACAGCCTGGGTTCCAACGATCTGAGAAGACGGAGTAACAAGCGGCGGCTCTCCAAGGTCTTTGCGGACTCTCGGAACTTCCTCAAGCACATCGTAGAACTTATCTTCCGCGTGCTGCTCTTTCAGCTGGGAAGTCAGGTTGGAAAGCATTCCGCCGGGAACCTGATACAGCAGAGTCTTGATGTTAACGCCCAGGTTCTTCGGATTCAGCAGACCGCTGTCAAGAGCCTCGTCGCGGATCGGACGGAAGTAATCGGCGATCTCTGCCAGAAGATTCTGATCGAATCCAGTATCGTAAGGAGTTCCCTTGAATGTCTCGACCATAACCTCTGTTGCCGGCTGGGATGTTCCCAGGGCAAAAGGTGAAATTGCGGTATCAATGATATCCACGCCTGCCTCCACTGCTTTGAGGTAAGTCATGGAAGCCACGCCGGAAGTGTAATGGGTATGAAGATCGATAGGAATGCTTACTGCCTCCTTCAGAGCTCCCACAAGCTCAGTCGCCTGATAGGGAAGAAGAAGTCCGGCCATATCCTTGATACAGATGGAATCTGCTCCCATCTCTTCGATCTCTTTCGCGATATTGGTCCAGTATTCCAGAGTATAGGCGTCGCCCAGTGTATAGGAAAGAGCTACCTGCGCGTGGGCTTTCTCCTTATTCGCGGCCTTTACTGCTGTCTTCAGGTTACGCATATCGTTCAGGCAGTCAAAGATACGGATAATATCGATTCCGTTTGCCACGGATTTCTGAACAAAGTATTCAACAACGTCATCCGCATAGGGACGGTATCCCAGAATGTTCTGCCCGCGGAAAAGCATCTGCAGCTTGGTGTGTTTGAAGCCGTCGCGGAATTTACGGAGTCTCTCCCACGGATCCTCTTTCAGGAAACGGAGAGATGCGTCAAAGGTAGCGCCGCCCCAGCACTCTACCGCGTGGTAGCCTACCTGATCCATTTTATCAACGATAGGAAGCATCTGCTCTGTGCTCAGTCTTGTTGCGATCAGGGACTGATGCGCGTCACGCAGAACTGTTTCCACAATTTTTACTGGTTTTTTTTCTAATTCTGCCATTGTCTTTCTCCTTATTTACTCTAAAGTCCGGTTTACGGTATTACATTACTCCAAAGATAGCCATGAATGTACCGGCCGCCACAGCGGTTCCGATAACGCCGGCAACGTTCGGACCCATAGCGTGCATCAGAAGGAAGTTTGTGGGATCTGCCTCCGCGCCCACCTTCTGGGATACACGGGCTGCCATCGGAACTGCGGATACGCCCGCGGAACCGATCAGCGGGTTGATCTTGCCGCCGGAAAGCTTGCACATCAGTTTACCCAGCATTACGCCGCCGAAGGTACCGAATGCGAATGCAACCAGACCAAGAACAACGATTTTGATAGTATCAAGATTCAGGAACGCCTCTGCGCTTGTGGAAGCGCCCACGGACGTACCGAGAAGGATAACCACGATGTACATCATCGCGTTGGAAGCAGTCTCTGTAAGCTGTTTTACCACACCTGACTCACGGAACAGGTTGCCCAGCATCAGCATACCTACCAGAGGCGCTACTGTGGGAAGGATCAGACACACAACGATGGTGATCACAATGGGGAAAAGAATCTTTTCCAGTTTGCTTACAGGACGGAGCTGATCCATCTTGATCTTACGCTCTTTTTCTGTTGTACAGAGTTTCATGATGGGCGGCTGGATAATGGGTACCAGAGACATATAGGAATACGCCGCCACCGCAATGGGGCCCATCAGCGCGGACTGTCCGAGTTTACCCGCAAGGAAAATGGATGTAGGTCCGTCGGCTCCTCCGATGATGGAGATGGCCGCTGCCGCCTTGTCGTTGAATCCCATGAAGATCGCAAGGAAGTAAGCCACATAGATACCCAGCTGGGCAGCCGCTCCCATGAGGAAGCTCTTGGGGTTCGCGATCAGGGGACCGAAGTCTGTCATGGCGCCTACTCCCATGAAGATCAGGGACGGCAGGATACTCCACTCATCCAGAAGATAGAAGTAATGAAGCAGACCGCCCACGCCGTTGCTTGTCTCTTCCGGGCTGGCCATGATATCCGGATAAATATTTACCAGAAGCATACCGAAGGCAATGGGAACCAGAAGAAGCGGTTCGAAGCCTTTTTTAATGGCAAGGAATAAGAACACGCACGCCACCGCGATCATCAGATAGTTGCCCCAGGTAAGGTTGAAAAATGCTGTCTGATGAACCAGGTTGGACAGGGTTTCTGTAATATACGACATTTGATTACCTCCAGTCCTAGTTCATAGTTGCCAGGATGTCTCCGTTCTCTACGGAAGCTCCTTCTGTTGTATCGATGCTTGCAAGAGTTCCCTCCTGAGGAGCAACGATCGGGATTTCCATCTTCATGGATTCCAGAATAACAATGCTGTCGCCCGGTTTCAGTGCCTGTCCCGGCTGAGCAACGATCTTTACAACTTTTCCGGGAACGGATGCTGTTACTTTTACAGCGCCGGTTCCGGCTGCGGGTGCTGCTGCAGGTGCCGGTGCCGGAGCAGGTGCCGGTGCCGGAGCAGGTGCTGCCGCCGGAGCAGGTGCAGGTGCTGCTGCGGGTGCCGCAACAGGCGCCGCTGCGCCTCTTTCTTCTACAGTTACTTCATATGCTGTTCCGTTAACGGTAATTGTATAACTTTTCATTTTATTATCCTCCTATGATTTACCTTCTTTTACGGTTGATCTTACGAATGGAACGTACTACGAAGCCGCTGGGAGAAGTTCCCTCAGACGCGGCGATCGCTGCTGTGATAACTGCCACAAGCTCTTTGTCGTCATACGCCGGTGCTGCAGGCGCCGCCGCTGCCACAGGTGCTGCCGCAGGTGCAGGCGCTGCTTCTTTTTCTTCTTTTTTCTTTGCCGCCGCAGACCCCGGGATGTACTTAAACAGAGAGATCAGAAAGATCAGCAGTGCAAGTACTACAAACACGGTGCCAAGTCCCATAACCGTATTCAGCGCTGCGTTCTTAAGTGTGGTCGCCAGTGAATACTTTATATTGACACTTGTGGACAGCGGCATCATCGTCTCGTCAAATACATAAACAAACTCTGCGTCTTCCTTTTCAAATGTAACAGGAACTGTAGCAGTGTACTGATTGTCGGAATATACCACTTCTGTCTCGCCGGTTTCCTTCAGCTCGCCCAGATCGTCGCGGACGCCCATCCACGCGTTCATGGCTTCTTCCGTAAAGTCGTCGCCTGATTCCAGATAAGCGTCAATTTCCTCTTCACTTAACGGAATAATCGTATCGGTAAGGCCTTCCGCCATCATAACGATCTGCTCTTTTACAGCCTCGTCAACCTCGTCCGCCGCCATGACCAGTGACGCGCCGGATATGGTCAGCGACGCGGTGCAGACAAGAGCAGCGCAGACAGAAGACGCTCTTTTTAACATCTGATTCATATGCTCACCTCACTCAGACCGCGCTGTGCTTTTTAGCGGGACGGTCTTCTCTTTTTGTGAACAGCATCTCAAAGGCACCGATCACATATTTTCTCGTGTCTTCCGGTGCGATCACTGTATCCACATATCCTCGTGCCGCTGCGGATTCCACGCTGGACTGCAGTTCTCTGTACTCTGCTACTTTCTCATTCAGAACTGCCGCGTCCTCGCCGGGATACATGATCTTCGCTGCAAGGGAAGCATCCATCATGCCGATCTCAGCGTTATCCCATGCGTAAACATAATCCGCTCCCACAGATTTGCTGTTCATTGCCACATAAGCGGTTCCGTATGCCTTGCCGATCACAACGTTCACTTTCGGAACGGTAGCGTCCGCGAATGCGTGAACCAGTGCGCCGACAGATTTCGCCATCATTTTCTCGTTGCAGAGAGTCGCCTTAAATCCGGCTGTGTTGGTCAGTGTAAGAACAGGAATATCAAAAGCGTCGCAGAATTTCACAAAGTCGGCAGCTTTTCTCGCGCCTCTTGCAGAGATTGTTCCGTCGAATTCTTCTGCTTTCTTTCCTTCTTCGTCATAGATCTCGCTTCTGTTGGCAACAGCGCCCACGGTAGCTCCGTTCAGTCTCATGAAGCCTGTCACCATATCTTTGCCGTAATCCTTCTTTGTCTCAAAGAAAAGACTGTTGTCAGCGATCCTGGAAAGAGCAAGCGCGGTGTCGCCGGCACATGCAGCGATATCAGCGCATACACGGTTCAGATCGTCTGTGCACTCGTCAAAGGAATCATTGTCCTCAAAATTGGAAGGAAGAAGTCCTACCAGCTGACGGATCCAGCCAAGGATCTCCGCCTCGGAACCTGTTCTGTCGATCAGGCCTGTTTCCTCACTCTGGAAGGAAGCGGCTGAAGTATCCTTCTTCTGAATATAATTGCCTTCCAGCGCATTGGGAGTATTTACAAACATTCTGCCCTTCTTCTCCTCAATGAATGTAAAATCGGTAAGAGCCGGAACAACTGCCATTCCGCCGCCGCATGTTCCGAAGATCGCGGTGATCTGCGGGATCATTCCGGACGCCAGAGTCTGTTTCAGATAAATTCCGCCGAATGCTTCCAGTGCGTCTGTAGCCTCCTCCAGTCTCATACCCGCGCAGTCCACAAGGCCGATCACCGGAGCTCCCGTCTTCATTGCAAGATCATACAGTGAGGAGATCTTCTTTGCATGCATTTCGCCGACTGTTCCGTTTAACACAGAAGCGTCCTGGCTGTATACATACACCAGATTTCCGTCAATCACACCATAGCCGGTGATCACACCGTCTGAAGGCGCTTTTTTCTCAGCCATGTTGAAATCTGTGGCTCTGGCTGTGATACTTTTGCCAATCTCAACAAAACTGTTCGCATCAAGCAGAGAAGTAATTCTTGTGCCTGCTAAGCTTTGTGTTGCATTACTCATTCTCTTTTGCCCTCCATTTTATAAAAATTTAAATATAAACAAAATTTCAGCCGATTATAATTGTACTCTTTTTTCAAATTTATTTCAATAGATTTCCCTGTTTTTGTTAAAAATTTAACCCCTGAAACGGGAATGCAATACAGACTACAGTTCTGTGAAGGAGTGTAAAGAAGGAATGCAGGGGAGGCCGGTTGAGAACCTTGTTTTTGCTCCGCCGCTTATTGCAGCACGCCGGATCAGAACTCGCTGTCGCTCAGACAGCTGATCCGGCGGCTGCGCTATGCTCGCAAAATCTGCGGTTCTCTGCCGACAGCCTCCCCTGCATTTCCTTCTTTGTTCACTCTTCGCCAGAAATGTTTCCAGTTTATATTGGAAATTTATATGAGATTATCTATTCAGAAGCTGCCGGAAAGTCTGGAAGGATTTATTTCTCAAATAATGACAAGGATTATTTCACAGCAGCCGATATTGGTGAGCTTTGGTACGACTATGATTACGAAATAGAAAAAGCAGCAGAAAAAAGCGGCCACTCAACCACTGAATTTATAGTAGCATTGTACAAAAAAACAACCGATCGATTTACATTCCCGGTAAACCAGATGATAAAAGAAAACAGAGCTGAGCTGCACGGATACTGCAGGATTTCCGCAGATTTTGCGAGCATAGCGTATGGCGAAAATCAACTGTCTGAGCGTCAGCGAGTTTTGATTTTCGTCATACAATAAGCGGCGCAGCAAAACAAGGAAATCCGCATGTCCATGCGGCTCACTCTGTTTTCGTATCACTTCTGTTTTACCTAACGTATCACATCTGTTTCCCCATCATTTTCAGTAGTCTTTTTCGCCTTCATTCTGTATAATGAAAGTATACGGAAGGGAGGAAAATACTTATGGCAACAAAAGCATTAGGAAACTCCATGAAAAACCTGGATTTCAGTGATAAGGTGAAAAATATTAAGTGCTCTGCCCTGATCCTTTGCGGAAAGAAAGACAGCGCAAACATAAAATCCGCGTATTTTTTGTCGCAAAACATTAAAGGCGCAGAATTAAAAATCATTGAGAACACAGGCCATGTTGTCAATGAAGAAAATCCTGAAACCCTGGCAAATATATTAAACGAATACTATTTGCAAAACAAGGAGAACATTCAGTGAAAATAGTCATGAAACACCTCCCGCGCGCACCTCATATACGTCCGCTCCTCCACATTCTCCGCCGCTGTCACAGGATACGACGCGACCACATTTTCTCCGTTCAGGAGGAACTCCACCCTGCCGATCTGCTCTCCTTTTTTCACCGGCGCAGCGAGATTCTCTTTCATGGTCACACGGCACTCTATATGTTCATCATTTCCAAGCAGAAACTTCCTGTTTTTTTCTTCATCGTCTACGGAGATCACCCCGTCCAAGACGGCGTCTTCCCAGAGTCCGCGTCCGCTCTGTATGCCGTTACTGACGGTCAGCCGGGGAAGCTTTGGTTCCTGCCAGTATGTCCGGTAGCTGAAATTCTCGTTTCCGTAATCCAGAAGCGTCATGGTATCCTTCCACTTATATGTCTTGTTATTCGGCCAGCCACATCCAAGAAGGGAAATAATGAAAGTTTTTCCGTCGCGCTGTACGGCGCACACATAACAGTATCCCGCGTCGAAGGTAAACCCTGTTTTTCCTGACAGAACCCCGTCTGTCATATCCAGAAGCGCATTTGCATTATGTACGGTAAACTGCCTTTTACCGCTGAGATCACTGAAAGTATATTCCCTGGTTTCTGTGATCTTAAGAAACGTAGTGCTCCGGATGGCATACCTCATGATAAGGGCCAGATCATGGGCAGTGGTGTGATGTATTCCCCCGCTGTCCTCATCGTCCAGTCCGTTGGGCGTTACAAAATGTGTGTCTGTGCATCCGATTTCCGCAGCTTTCTCATTCATCATCCGGGCGAAACCCTCCACGGAACCTCCGATATGTTCCGCTATGGCCACCGCCGTATCATTATGACTCTCTAGCATCAGCGAATAGAGAAGGTCTTCCAGATAATACTGTTCCCCCTCCTGCATATTCAGCTGTACGTCCGGCTGTCCGGCCGCCCTTGCCGAAACTTCCACATAGTCGTCTCCCGCTCCGTTTTCCAGGGCGAGTATACAGGTGAGAACCTTTGTGGTACTGGCGTTTGCCCGGGGATCGTCCCCGTTTTTTTCATACAGAACTCTTCCCGAACCCGCATCCATAAGCACAGCGGAAAGGGAATACAGTTTCTCCGGAACCGCCTTTACCGGAACTGCGGCGAAAAAAAAGACAGATATAAGGATAACTGTTCCTGCGGCATGCCTGATTTTCATAATCCACCTCTGCATATCTTGATAAAATATTTTATGCAGACATGTTCGGTTTATATTCCTTATCTGTCTTTTTATAAATCTTCGTATATACGGGCCGTCAAAGATCCGCCTGTTAACCGTTATAAGTATGGTACCAGCGTTCCGAAAGCGGCCGGTCTTCTTTTGCAAGAGTATAAAGCTCCTCCAGATATTTCGGAGCGGTGAGGACCGCTCTTTCATAAAGATCATGAAGTCTCTCCACCGGAGCCTCGCATCCCTCCGGAGGATCTTTACGCATAAAATGATCCATAGCGGAAGCGGAAAGCTTTTTGCCTCCAAGTCCTGTAAACATTTTGAGAAAGAATCTCCTTTTCCCCCTGTTGTCGTAAACCATGAGATTGGTCAGGAATTTCATCATACGAAGGGAAAACAGTATATCTTTGGTACGTATCTGAGGGAATACACGGTGGATCACTCTTCCGTAGGAAATCCGGGACACAATGCACTCAGACGGGTAGAAATGATGGGGATCCCTGTTTGTTTTCAGCATAAGCGATCTGTCCATCTCTTTTTCCAGAAGAGTGTGGGAAATAATTTTCCTCTCGTCCATATCATTTACATAGGGATGGCATGTGCTGTCCAGAAGATAATGGCAGCCGAATCCCAGAAGATAGGCAAGAAGCTTTTCATCTCCCCGTTCTCTGACTAAGCGCATTCCTCTGATAAAGAAAGGCGCCGCAGATTCCTGATGCATCTCTACTCCCACCCCGCTCACAACCGGCTTAAAGAGATGATAAAAAAGGATATCTGGTCCGTGAAGTCCTATCCTGTAAAGGTTCCCGTTCTTTTTTATGATCTTTTTCATTTTCTCCGGGAGCTGACGGTATACTTCTCTCCCGAACAGGTCATGGGTATATGTTGTCGGCATTTTTTATGTCCTTTCCGGTGTTCTCAGGTAAATGATCACACATCCAGTTTCATTTGTATTTCTTCTTCAGCCTCTGCCTTAAAGTCCTCGAGACGGACAGGATCCACTGCAGGAAGTTCATCCAGGGCCTGTACGCCGAACGAACGGAGAAATTCCTCTGTAGTACCGAAAAGTATCGGTCTTCCCGGAGCGTCAAGGCGTCCCAGTTCTTTTACAAGCTCATATTCAACCAGCTTATTCACAGCATGGTCGCATTTCACGCCGCGGATTTTTTCTATTTCCGCTTTCGTTACCGGCTGCTTATAGGCAATGATCGAGAGAGTTTCCAGCATGACGTCAGTGAGGACCGGTTTCTGTGGATGCATGGCAATTCTGATCAGATTATCATAGTATTCTTTCTTGGTACACATCTGGTATGACTGTTCCAGTTCGATGATCTGTATACCTCTTCCCTCTTCCCGGTAACTGTCCATAAGATGACGGATCAGCTTTCTGGTTGTTTCTTTATCCTCTCCTATGGCGTCGGCAATGCGTGAAAGTTCCACGGAATTGCCCATGGTAAAAAGTATCGCCTCAATGGCGGCTTCAGATTTGTTCATTGATTCCATATAACACCCTCGTTTTTGTCTATTCATCCGCAAATTCTGTCAGATGGCTCCAGCTCGCAGGATCTTCTGTAACTTCAACCTGTATATCGTCGAAAAGGAATTCCTGCTGTACATGAATATACCCCATTTTCATCAGTTCCAGAATAGACAGAAAAGTTACGATCACCTGCACCCTTGACTTCTGTCCCTCCAGAAGCCGCCGGAAACTGAATTTCCGGTGGGAAGAGGCATATTCTTTCATCTGCACCATTTTGTCTGAAAGACTCACTTCTTCTTTTTCAATAGTACCGAATTTACTTCTTACAGGATCGATCTTTTCTTCCTGTCTTTTCAGAACAGACTGATATATCTCATTTAATTTTTCCAGTGTCAGCCCCTTGAGCAGTTCCTCTGGATCGACCAGCTCCCGGTATTTCATAACCTCATCCGGGACTGTTTCTTTTTTATAAAAAACTCCTGCCGCGTTGTCCATTCTGTCTTTCAGTTCATATGACATATATTTGTACATTTTATATTCAAGGAGTTTCTGCACCAGTTCATCACGGGGATCTTCCTCCTCGCCCTCTTCATTTGTCTCTTTCGGCAGAAGCATCCTGCACTTAATATCCAGAAGAGTTGCCGCCATTACCAGAAACTCGCTCATAGCCGAAAGATCTTCCGCCGGAAGGCTGTGAAGATATTCCATATACTGGTCTGTTATCTGGACGATAGGAATGTCGTAAATATCAATCTTATTTTTATCGATCAGATGAAGGAGGAGATCCAGAGGCCCCTCAAAAACATTGATTTTAACATCTATTGCCATATAGCTTTTCTCCAATTTACTCCGACAGAATACAATTTCATTCTCCGTGAACCAGTTCTGCAATAACCAGCTCTCTGGGATTGTGGAGTCGGACAGGTATTGTATGTTCTCCCAGGCCGGCGCTTACGATCATGTGTTTTCTGCCCTTGCTGAAATGGCCGCAGCAGAAAGCCGGAAAAAGATGGAACTGAGGTGAGATCAGTCCGTGATTTTCAGAAAAGCGAAGCACACCTCCATGATAATGGCCGGAAAAAATAACATCTGATCCCCATGAAAAATATGTTCTGCCATATGCCGGATTATGGGCGAGCAGTACTCTGATTCCATCCCGGGAAGGAGTTCCCAACAGTGCATCCATATCTTTAATTGAAAAATATGGCGCTTTTGGTTTGCGGTAAAATTCCAGAGGCAGTTCCAGTCCATAAAAGACAAATTCATTTTCTCCTATTCTGGCTGCAACATGTTCGTTATGAAGGAAGCACACTCCGGCCTCTGTAAGCATTCTTTCATAGCGGAGATATTCCCGTTTCATCAGAGGATCCTCCAGAAGCCGGTATTCATGGTTCCCCAGAGAATAGAAAACAGGAAAACTTTCAGTAAGAACAGATAAAAATTCTTCCGCAGCTGTCAGTGTTTCCACATTACTGCTGCATATCATATCCCCGGCGATCAGAACTGCATCGGGATTTTCATTTTTTATCGCCTGATAAAGTTCCCTGTTGTTTTCACCGAATACAAGTCCATGCTGATCTGCCAGTACGACAAATTTCACAGCTGTTCCCTTTTTAATTTTTTCAGTGGAAATTTTGTAGGCTCTGGTTATAAATTTTTTCATTTATTTCCTCAATATTTTATATTTCATTTTCCAAATCCACAGTCGGGGAATGTACAAACACTGCAGTTCAGACAAAGACCGCCCTCTCCCAGCGACGCGATTTCTTCCCGGCGTATCGGATCGTCTGCCATAATTCTGGGCAAGATCAGGTCAAACACCGTCCTTTTCGCATACATGACACATCCGGGAAGCCCCAGCACGGGAATGTTCCGGCCGTTCATGTTCAGATACGCGATCAGGAGCATGGCTCCCGGCAGAACCGGCGCGCCGTAGGTGATGATCTCTGCTCCCGTATCTCTTATCGCTCCGGGTGTCCTGTCGTCGGGATCCACGCTCATACCGCCGCTGGCTATGATAAGACCGGCTCCTTCCTCCGCGAAACGGAGAATATCCGACGTGATCTGTTCTCTGTCGTCTCCGGGCAGAGTCTGGCCGATGATCTCAGTGGGATATTCTGAAAGCTTCTCCCGAAGGACCGGCGTAAAGGTATCTTTTATCAGTCCTTTTTTCACTTCGCTTCCTGTAGTGACAATTCCCACCTTCTTCTGCCGGAAAGGAAGAACGGAAAAGATCGGTTCCTCTCCCGCTGCCTCCACGGCTCTGTCCATTTTTTCCTTTTCTATTACCAGAGGAATGATCCTGGTCCCGGCGATCTTATCCCCCTTTTTTACAGGAAAATCGCCGTGCCTGGAGGCGATCATCATCTCTCCCAGGCCGTTTACGGCGTTAAGCGCGTCTCTTCTGATCTTCAAAAGACCGGGGCAGTCTGCGATGAGCTCTATCTTTCCTTCGCTCACATCTGTTCCGTGCATATTTTCGCCTGCGCAGATCTTATACAGGATCCCGGCGCCTTCATTTTCGTGAAGAATTCCTTCTTTCTTTTCCCATACAAAGAGATGCTCCTTACCCACTGATAAAAGGGCGGGAATATCTTCTTCCCGTACAATATGCCCTTTCTTAAAAAGCACGCCTTTTTTCTTATCTTTAATGATCTGAGTGATGTCGTGGCAAAGAATATGCCCCACCGCATCCTCCGTACGAATTTCTTTCATCATCTTTTCCTCTTATTCCGGTGAGTTCCGGATTATTATACCTCTCGCACAATACCTTTGCAAGAAAGAGTTCTTACAGACAGATAAGATCCAGCACTTCTCTCAGACAGTCCCCGTATTCCGCCTTTCGCACGGAGCCGCCATAGAGAATGCGTATGCTTCCCAGCTCTTTTCCGTCTTTCATGTAGATCAGTTCTCCGGCTGCCTCTCCCTTTTTCACCGGCGCTTCCACTTCATCCGGAATCGCGGTCTTCCGGGTGATGCCGGACAGATCGCCGCCCTTTGTATCCACATACCTGAATACCCCTTCATATTCCAGCGGGACAGTCTCTGAAATCCCGTTTTTCACTTTCAGTTCCCCAATGGCGCCGGGATCAGGATCTTCATACAGCCTGCACCGGCTGAAACCATAATCCAGAAGGGCCGACGCGTCTTTCTGCCTGGTCCTGGAATCTGGAGCCGCCATTACCACGGCGATCAGACTAAGTCCGTCCCTTTCCGCCACCGCCGAAAGGCAGAATTTTGCCTTGCTGGTACTTCCTGTTTTCAGTCCCCTGCAGCCGTCATAACTCCGGATCAGCTTGTTTGTATTGGTAAGACCGAATTCTTTGCTTCCCTGCCGGGTCACGTGAGTGATATTCTCCATCCAGACAGAGGAGTATTCCAGAACTTCGGGATACTTCAGGATCAGCTCCCGGCTCATGAGCGCGATATCGTATGCGGTGGTATAATGCCCGTCTGAATCTGTAAGGCCGCAGCAGTCCTCGAAATGTGTGTTTTTCATTCCGAGACCGGCTGCCCGATCATTCATCATTTTTACGAATTCCTGCTCGCTTCCCGCGATATGCTCCGCCATGGCGACGCTGGCGTCGTTTCCGGAGGCGATCACAATACATTTGATAAGGGTTTCCACACTCTGGATTTCCCCCTCTTCCAGATATACCTGGGAGCCGCCCATGGACTTGGCGTAAACGCTTGTTGTAACCGTATCCTCAAGAGAAAGGCTTCCCTTCTCCAGGCTATCGAATATGAGCAGGAGTGTCATAATCTTTGTAACGCTTGCGGGGCTTCTTCTCGTGTCCTTCTCTTTCCCGCAGATCACAGTTCCAGTTTCCGGTTCCATCAGAACATAGGACGGTGAAACAACGCCGGAAAGTTCCGCCGTCTCTTCCGCCGCGGCCGTACTGCCCGGCAGGAAGAGACTGAACACAAGAAGCCAGACGCACAGAAATCTTCTCCATTTTTTATTCATAAAATACCTCCGGATAGAGCTGTCTATTCTATTGTAAAAGACAGCAGCCGGAAATATTACATATTTTAAAGCATGGGCGCAAAAAGACGGAGAATACTCTGGAACGCCCTGACCACCATATTTCTGTTTTTACAGAATTCAATTGTGACAGGTTCGCAATATCGCATGGTTTCCCTGAAATCCTGAAGTATATCCCGGATCACATCATTTTTGTACATCCAGACGCCATTCTCGAAATGAAGATACAGGCTGCGGTAATCCAGATTAATGGTGCCTACAACCGCGATCTCATCGTCGCACACAAACGATTTTGCATGAAGGAATCCCGGCTGATATTCATAAATCTTAACTCCTGATTCCAGAAGCTGCTCATAATAAGACTGAGTCAGAAGAAAAACCATTTTTTTGTCCGGTGTGCCCGGCGTCATGATACGCACGTCTACGCCGCCTTTCGCCGCCAGACAGAGCGCCGTCATCATCTCGTTGTCGATGATGAGATACGGCGTACAGATATATACATATCTTTTGGCCTTATTGATGATGTTCAGATAGATGTTTTCACCAAGAACTTCCCCGTCAAGTGGCGTGTCGCTGAAAGGCTGGATAAATCCGCTGCCCTCGAATCTTTCCGGGTGATAAACATGGGGAAGATACGCTTCATGCTCCAGGGGATTCTTTATCCCGCTGACAACGCTCCACATGTGGAGAAACATAACAGTCATACTCCAGACAGCTTCGCCTTTCAGCATAACCGCCGTATCCTTCCAGTGCCCGAATCTTTCTTTCTGATTGATATATTCATCGGAAAGGTTGATCCCTCCGGTGAATCCGGTATTTCCGTCAATGACGCAGATTTTCCGGTGGTCTCTGTTGTTCTGGACAATATTCAGCATCGGACGGAAGGGATTGAAGATCCTGCACTGGATCCCTTTCTCTCTTAAAACTTTGTCATATCTGTGGGGAAGTGTGGTAAGACAGCCGAAACCGTCGTAGATGATACGGACGTCCACGCCGGCGGCGGCTTTCTTCTCCAGGATATCAAGGATCGTCCGCCACATTACCCCGTCGTTGATGATAAAATATTCGATATATATATAATGCTTTGCCTGTTCCAGCTCCTTCACCAGGACCGGGAACATATCGTCTCCCACCTGAAAATATTCCGCAGTAGTATTCTCATATACAGGGAACCCGGAATACCGGTGGATGTATTTCGACTGAACGGCGGCGGAAGGGCTGGTCTCTGTGATCTTCTGCATGATCTTCGGATCCTGCTGAAGATACGGCACGCTTTCCTTCTTTACCTCCGTGTAATGTTCCTGCATCTCCTGGGCGATACGGGATTTACCGAACAGGATATAAAGGACAAGACCGAAAATCGGCACCGCCATGATCAGCATGGTCCATCCCAGTTTATAGGAAGGATTGATCCTCCTGTTCACGATCCACAGCACGACAAGTATCGTAAGTACAGTAATACCGAAAGAAATATATTTTGAATACGCCGCCAGCTGCCATACAAGGATGAAAAGCCATCCCAGCTGTATGAGCAGCGCGAGAGCAACATAAAAAATCCGGTTAAATAAAAGTTTTGCGGTTTTCTTCAGTAGCATGATAATCAGATTCATATTTTCCTCTCCGCGAATTTCAAAAACCCCTGACTGACAGTCAGGGGTTTTTGTGCACAATTAATTATATTTACGTTTTCTTGCGGCTTCAGATTTTTTCTTACGACGAACGCTTGGTTTCTCGTAATGCTCTCTTTTGCGGATTTCCTGCTGGATACCTGCTTTTGCGCAGCTTCTCTTGAATCTGCGAAGAGCGCTATCTAAAGTCTCGTTCTCTTTTACGATAACGTTTGACATAGACTCACACCTAACCTCCCTCCAGTTGTAGATTGTGCTAAAATACAACTGTCTGGGTATTTTTCTTGCACGAGTTATATTATATATCATTGTCTCTGCATTCGTCAACTGCTTTTGGCTAATTTTGCAAAAAGTTTTTCACAGTTTCCTCACAAAGCTGATCAGTGGAGCTGGCTCTCCAGAATACCAGCGGCAGCGTCCACAGCCTCCTGTACCTTCTCCGGATTCTTACCGCCGGCCTGCGCCATATTCGGACGGCCACCTCCTCCGCCGCCAACAATGGCTGCCACGCCTTTGATCAGATTACCGGCGTGAGCGCCCGCTTTTTGAGCGGAGTCTGTTGCCATAGCAAGAAGATTTACCTTGCCTCCGTTTACTGCCGCGAGAACGACAACGCCCTCTCCCAGCTTATCTTTCAGCTGGTCTCCAAGATCGCGGAGCGCACCCGGCTCAACGCCTTCCACTTTGGCAGCCAGAAGCTTCACGCCTTTCACTTCGCGGACCTGATCCATAACATCTCCCAGAGCTCCCTGGGCAAGTTTGTTCTTCAAAGATTCATTTTCACTTTGAAGAGCTTTCACTTCGCCATGGAGATGAGCGATCTTTTCTGTGATTTCAGAAGGCTGTGCCTTAAGAGCTTTCGCAGCCTCTTTCAGCAGCTGCTCTTCTTTTTTATAATATTCCAGCACAGCGTTGCCTGTCAGCGCCTCGATACGACGCACTCCCGCTGCGATACCCTGTTCGGAAATGATCTTAAAGAGCATGATGGATCCTGTATTTTTTACATGAGTACCTCCGCAGAGTTCTTTTGAGAAGTCTCCCATGGACACAACACGTACCTTCTGCTCATACTTTTCGCCAAACAGAGCCATAGCGCCGGATTTTTTGGCGTCCTCTATATCCATGATATCGGTTACTACAGGAAGCGCGGCCTGGATCTCCTGATTTACGAGCGCCTCTGTTTTTTCCAGCTCTTCTTCTGTCATTGCCTGGAAGTGGGCAAAGTCGAAACGCAGCCTTTCCGGCGTTACCAGGGAACCTTTCTGTTCCACATGAGAACCAAGAACAACCTTCAGTGCTTTCTGAAGAAGATGCGTCGCACTGTGGTTCTTTTCCGTATCCCGGCGTTCTTTCTCAGCTACAGTAAGGGTGACCTTATCACCTGCGGAGATCATTCCGGATTCCATATGTCCCACATGGCCGAATTTTCCGCCGCGGAGCTTGATCGTATCTTCCACTGCAAATCTTCCGTTGGCTGTCTCGATCACGCCGGTATCACCTTCCTGACCACCCATGGTTGCATAGAACGGAGTTTCTTTTACAAATATGGTTCCTTTCTGTCCTTCCATCAGTGAGGAAACAATCTCGCTTTCTGTGGTAAGCACAGTTACCACTGATTCGTCTGTAAGCCTGTCATATCCGGTAAACTCCGTTGTGACGGAAGGATCGATCTGATCGTAAACAGTAGCGTCGGCGCCCATATAGTTAGTCACTTCTCTTGCGGTACGGGCTTTTACTCTCTGCTCTTCCATAGCCTTGCGGAAACCTTCTTCATCTACGCAGCAGCCCTTTTCCGCCAGAATCTCTTTCGTAAGGTCAAGAGGAAATCCGTAGGTATCGTAAAGCTTGAAGGCAGCTGCACAGGAAAGCTCTTTTGTTCCGGAAGCTTTCATCTCTTCTTCCATATCGGCAAGGATGCGGAGTCCCTGATCGATGGTCTTATTGAACTGATTTTCCTCATTTGTGAGAACGCGGAAAATAAATTCTTTTTTCTCTTCCAGCTCCGGATAACCATCTTTGGAACCGTTGATCACTTCTTCACTGAGTTTCGCAAGGAAAGTGCCCTGGATCCCCAGAAGACGCCCGTGGCGGGCAGCGCGGCGGATCAGACGGCGGAGCACATATCCTCTGCCCTCATTGGTTGGCATAATACCGTCGGAGATCATAAATGTGGCGGAACGGATATGGTCTGTGATCAGTCGGATGGAAACGTCATGATCATATACTTTACCGTATTCTTTGCCAGAGATCTCGCTGACAAGATTGCGCAGGGAACAGATGGTATCCACGTCAAAAATAGAATCCACATCCTGAACAACTACAGCCAGACGCTCCAGCCCCATACCGGTATCGATATTCTTCTGTTTCAGTTCTGTATAATTTCCGTTTCCGTCGTTCTCGAACTGGGTAAACACATCGTTCCATACTTCCATATAACGGTCGCAGTCGCAGCCTACCGTACAGTCCGGTTTGCCGCAGCCGTATTTCTCTCCGCGGTCATAGTAGATTTCGGAACAGGGGCCGCAGGGGCCTGCGCCATGTTCCCAGAAATTGTCCTCTTTTCCGAAGCGGAAAATACGCTCCGCCGGGATGCCTATCTCTTTGTTCCAAATTTCAAACGCCTCGTCGTCGTCCAGATAGACAGAAGGATACAGCCTGTCAGGATCCAGTCCCACTACCTCTGTAAGGAATTCCCAGGACCAGTGAAGCGCTTCTCTTTTGAAGTAATCGCCAAAAGAGAAGTTGCCCAGCATCTCAAAAAACGTACCGTGGCGCGCGGTTTTTCCTACGTTTTCAATATCGCCGGTACGAATACATTTCTGGCAGGTGGCCATTCTCGTTCTCGGCGGGATCTCCGCGCCTGTAAAATAAGGTTTCAAAGGAGCCATACCTGCGTTGATCAAAAGAAGGCTCTTATCGCCCTGCGGGATCAGGGAATAGCTTTTGTGCACAAGATGTCCCTTGCTTTCCATGAAATCCAGGAACATCTGGCGCAGTTCGTTAACGCCGTATTTTTTCATTGTTTTTTCCTCCAATCTATTTCGCCAGCACTTTGTGGAATTTTTTCTTTCCGCGCTTCAGAACGAGTCCGTTTTCCGGAATATCTTCTCTGGAAACCGTATATCTGATATCAGTGATCTTTTCGCCGTCTATGGAAACGCCGCCCTGTTCGATCGCTCTGCGTCCCTCGGAACGGGTCGGCACAAGCCCCGTCTTCACCAGCATGGAAATAAGATCCACGGATCCGTCCTGGAAATCGTCGTCTGTAAGTTCTGTGGAAGGCATATTGGCCGTATCGGCGCCGCCTGCGAAAAGCGCTCTGGCGCCCTCCTGGGCTTTCTTCGCCTCTTCCTCACCGTGAACAAGGTTCGTCAACTCATAGGCGAGGATCTCTTTCGCCTTATTCAGCTGGCTGCCCTCCCATTTCTCCATCTCGTCAATCTCCTCCAGCGGAAGGAAGGTGAGAAGGCGCATACATTTAATAACGTCGGCGTCGTCCACATTTCTCCAGTACTGATAGAAGTCAAAGGGAGACGTCTTATTGGGATCAAGCCATACCGCTCCAGACTGGGTTTTTCCCATTTTCTTGCCTTCGGAATTCAGGAGCAGGGTAATGGTCATGGCGTAGGCGTCTTTACCCAGCTTCCTCCTGATCAGCTCTGTGCCGCCCAGCATATTGCTCCACTGGTCGTCGCCGCCGAACTGCATGTTGCAGCCGTATTTCTGATACAGCATATAGAAATCATAGCTCTGCATGATCATGTAGTTAAATTCCAGGAAGCTTAAGCCTCTCTCCATTCTCTGCTTGTAGCACTCCGCAGTCAGCATACGGTTTACTGAGAAGCAGGCTCCCACATCTCTCAGAAGCTCCACATAATTCAGATCAAGAAGCCAGTCGGCGTTGTTGACCATGAGAGCCTTTCCATCGGAAAAATCGATAAATCTCTCCATCTGTTTCTTGAAACAGTCGATATTATGCTGGATCGTCTCCTTCGTCATCATCTGGCGCATATCCGTTCTGCCGGAGGGGTCTCCGATCATTCCGGTTCCGCCGCCCAGAAGAGCGATGGGACGGTTCCCCGCCATCTGCAGACGTTTCATCAGGCAGAGCGCCATGAAGTGGCCTACATGAAGGCTGTCCGCGGTGGGATCAAAGCCGATGTAAAAGGTGGCTTTCCCCTCGTTTACCATTTTTTTGATTTCTTCTTCGTCTGTTACCTGGGCGATCAGCCCTCTGGCTTTCAGTTCTTCCCAAACTGTCATGTCATTTCCTCCTGCGTTTCATTAAACAGTTTTCTATTTCTATGAAAAAAGCCCGGTTCCTGTCCGTTTAGGACGAGAACCGGGTCCCGTGTTACCACCTAAATTCACAGAGAAAAACTCTCCGCCTCATTGAGCACAGTAACGAGTGCCAGTCCGCCGCAGCCTACTATATGTTCGGTGCGGAGCTCCGGGATGTATTCACTTAAGGTTTCCCACGCGCCTCTCACCAGCCGGCAGCTCTCTGTGTGTTCCCCTCAGGCTACTTCTTCCCTTCACAGCCTTTGTCCTTACTTTCTCAAGTATACAAACCGATATTCTGTTTGTCAAGATGATTCCCTTTCGGCTTTAACAACTTAAAGCAGTAAACTCACACTGTCATTTGTTTATGATCCTTTGCGGATTTTCTATAAAAAGGCGTCCCGCACAGAAACTGCCGTACTTTCTACGCACATAGTCAAAGGCTTCGCCCAGCCTGGTAATACGTCTCTCGCTCCCGTGACAGTCTGAGGCCACGAAGTCTGCCAGACCTTCCTTTAATAGCTTCCTGCAGAATCTTCCCGTACCGAATCCTTCTTTTCCAAGTATGTTATCCGCGTTCACCTGGATCAGCGCGCCCATCTCTTTTATTTCCTCTATAAGAGAAATATCGTCCCGCGCGGCTCTGTACCGTTCCACATGAGCGACGATCGGGCGGTATCCTCCGGAAAGCAGGGAATAGATCCGTTCACGGATGAAAGAGGGCTCGGAATTTCCTGAGAACTCAGAAAGCACATACCTGGATCCTGCCAGCGTACTCGTTTCTCTCTCTTTTAATATTTCCATCATGTCCATATTCACATGAAATTCGCAGCCCAGATACAGTTCAATATCAATCTCTGCCGCGGCCGCGGCTCTTTTCAAAAGTCCAAACTGCCTTTTAATTATTTCCGCCGGAGTTTCAAAATACAGTTTTCTATAATGAGGCGTCGCGATGATTTTCCTTACGCCCTGCGCGTACTCCATCCTGAGCATCCGCACCGCGTCCTCGAGACTTTCGGCTCCGTCGTCCACGCCAGGAATGATGTGGCAGTGTATATCAATAAGACCGACTTCCGGCATTTTATTATTCCTCCTTATCCGCTGAGACTTCAGACCATACGCCGTTTTTCTCGAATTCTTCCGCCGCGTCCGACGCCTCTGTGACAATATTTTTGTCATAATCCATCAGTTTTAACAATTTGATCGCGTTTCTGGTCACAGCCCTGCCCAGCCGGAGCAGATAATCAAAAACCACTCCGTCGTCCAGCACTTCCTCTTCAAAGTGGAAATTCCTGTATCGTTTTTCGAGAATATAGGATAGTTCTATATCGTGGGTCGCGGCAACAGGAAGCACCCAGTCATGATCCAGCGCCTTCAGGATTCGTGAAGACGCGGCGATCCTCTCGATCGTATTCGTGCCCCGAAGCACTTCGTCTATGATACAGAGAAGAGGTTCCTGTCTGTTACTTTCATCCAGAATTCTTTTCAGAGACCTGATTTCAACAATAAAGTAACTTTCGCCGCCGGTAAGGTCATCCCGCAGAGCCATGGAAGTCATCACCTTGAGAAAAGGAGCCCGGTAGGAAGCTGCCGTGCAGGTAAATATGGTCTGGGCCAGAATACTGTTCAAGGCGATATTTTTCAGAAAAGTGGACTTACCGGAAGCGTTGGAGCCTGTTACAAGGATTCCGTTTTCAGCTGTAATGCTGTTTGCCACAGGTTCGCTGATCAGAGGATGATAAAGGTCTTCCACACAGAGTTTAATATGGCCCGACGTCCATTCTGTAAAATCTGGCCGGCACCATTGAGGCAGCATCTCCCTGAAAGACGCCACAGAGATCAGAGCGTCCAGTTCTCCCAGACTGTCCAGTATGCCCATGATCTCTTCTGATTTTCCCCTGACTTCCCTGAGAACGGAATTATAAACAAGTATATCCAGATGAAATACCATTCTCAGATAATCCATAAGGATCTGCGCCGGGTTTCCTGTGCCGTCGTTTTTCCCGGTAAGAAAGAACGCTTTTCTTTTTATTGAAGCGAACGCTTTCACACCTTTGCGGATACGCTCCATGTGTTCCCTGGTTTCCGGCCAGTTTACCGTATCCGCACGGGCTGCAATCCCAAGCATTCTCAGGAGGCTGGAAAAGCATTCGAGATATGCTTCGATTCCGGCCCTGTCTTTACCCACATAGTAAAATACAACGTTTATACAGCTTAAAAGTATAAAACTCAGGAAACCGTACACAGGCCATACGGGAATGGATCCAAGAGCCGCGACGAGAAGGAAAAGCATGATCCAGTGAGACGAAGCCGCCACCTCTTTCGCATCTTCCAGCGCCAGGATCGTGTCAGAAAGAGATCCGTATCTCGTCTTTCCCACTGCGGACAAAAGGATCTCCATCTCTTCTCTTTTTTCCGGATTCTCGGCAAAAAACCGGATCAGTTTTTCCCGTCTTTCCATTTCTGTTTTATCAAAAACAGGAGTTCTCAACATCTCGTAAAGGACATCTTCTCCCGGAGAGGACATTGTCTGATTGATCAGCATATAAACCCTGTCCATATCAAGATCATTCCACGTAATATCGTCGATAAAAAAAATTTTGCCTGCCTTCCGGCGGAAATAATGGGAAATTGTTTCAATATCTCCGGGCGAATACTCTCTTTCCGGGACATTACCGTACGTCCTCCGTATTTTCCTGCGGATTATCTTACGTCTTTTTCTGTCTTCATACAAGATCCAGAGAAGAAAAAGCAGTATGATCCCCGCCGCAAAGAAAACCGTTTCCATATATGGATACATAATACCGCCTCCTTATAAAAAGCCGCGCTGAATTCTGTACAACTGTAAAAAGTATACTGAAAACAGACTTCACTGTCAATTCCAGGCAGGCACCACGGACATGCAGAAAGCATAGAATGAACTGTAAACTAATTTCTGGAGGAATTTACAATGAGTGATTTAGCTGCTACAAACTGTGGTTGCGAGGAAAGATGCGGCTGTGGATGCGGTTGCGGTAACTCCGGATACGGCGTCTTCGGCGGCAATTCCTGCAGCTGTATTCTCTGGATCATCATTCTGATGTGCTGCTGCGGAAACAATAACGGATGCGGGTTCGGCGGCAATAACGGCGACTGCTGCTGGCTGATCGTGATCCTGCTTCTTCTCTGCGGCGGATGCGGCGGAAACAACGGATGCGGCTGCTGATCAATTTCGGAAGCTGCTCTGTAAACTGCTCAAAAAGGGGACTGTCTCACCGACAGTCCCTTTTTTATCATTTCTGATATTTCTGTTCCTGGTTTTTCCGGTTGTCATATACGCTTCGCTTTTGTCTTTTTCGTTCTTTTTCTTTCTGGCAGTCGAGATCTATCTCATAAAAGGCGTTGCCATCCAGTATCAGTTTTTCACGTTCCGGTTCCATACTCTCATTCTCCTTTTCAAAGCGGTATTTATCTGTCAGCGCTGTCCTCAGAGTCAGCGAACAGAAAAATTTCTGCCATAATATCTTATGACGTTTGTGTGATTTCTGCCTTTCCAGTCATATAAAGAATCCAGGGAACATAAATTCATAAAAAAGGAGTTTTCGCTCTATGGAACAGGAAGCAATCGCCCAGACAGCTCTTGACCAGATGGTAACAGACGACCGTACGCAGATGCTGAAAGCCGCCGTTCCTTATCTTCCTCCAGCAGGCCGCCAGATTCTTTCCGTTTACGCCAAAATGCATGAGCTTTCCAACACAATTTCTATTTTCAGACACGCAGAAGATGTTAAGGTCTGCGCGGCGGAGAATACTGACGTAATGGATATGATACAGGATATCCGAAAATACAGTGCGGGAAAGAACCGGCAGCAGCTGGATCAGCTTACCAGTATGCTGGCCATGATACAGATCATTCAGATCATGAACGAATAAAAGGAGGCAGAATCATGGATAAAAACTGGCAGAACGACCCCAAACTCAAAGACATGGACCGCTCCAAACTGGAAATGCTTCAGAATCTTGCAGAGCAGGGTAACGGAAAAAGTCCTTCCGATATGCTGCCTTTTCTTATGAGCGCCGCGGCGCAGGGAAAAAACAGCGGTCTCAATTTCTCTCCTGATGAGATTTCCGCAGTTCTTGAGGTGCTGAAAGCAGGAAAATCTCCTGAAGAGACAGCAAAAATAGACCGGATCGTCAGTCTTATGCGGCTGATACGGTAAAAAATCTCATCATTTTTATTTCACAGGAAACCAGTTCTCTGTGAAATAAAAATCCCGGTCTGGACAAAGCGTTTTCCTGCCAGACCGGGTATGATACCGGTTATCATTATCTTATTCCGTATAACTGAGGATACACTCTCTCAGGAACGCAAGGCCGTGCGCTACGGTCTGTTCCCGGATCTCGGCTCTGTTTCCTGTAAAATGACATTCCCGCACGCTGGCCCTTCCTCTGACGGAACATCCCATGAATACCGTGCCCACAGGCTTTTCCGGAGTACCGCCTCCCGGTCCCGCGATTCCTGTCACAGAAACACAGGCGTCCGTACCGGCATGAAGACAGCCGCCTTCCGCCATCTCTTTCGCGCACTGCTCAGAAACAGCTCCGAAATCTCTCAGCGTATCCTCCGTGACGCCAAGGGTTCTTTTTTTTGCGCCGTTACTGTAAGTAACCATTCCCTCCATAAAGACTTCCGAAGCCCCCGGAACGTTTACGATCCGGGCCGCAATAGCGCCTCCCGTACAGGATTCCGCTGTGGAGAGCGTCATGTTTGTCTCCCGGAGAAGCGTGACTACAGCCTCTTCCGGCGTCAGAGCGTCTGATCCTCTGGTCATCTGTTTATCCTCCCTTTGTCATCTTTGCCGGATCCGGTCCGGCCTTACGGACAGCGTGCTTAGCGTCAGTGTACAAGGGGACAATACGGTCGACAAAGGGCTGATTTCTGTCTCTTTTGCGTTACTTTCATTCCGCGTACGTCCTGTACGCGTCAATCAAGTGCCTTAAAGAGACAGAAATCATCTCCTTTTCGACTCATAGACTCCAACCGCAGGAATTTCAGCGATTTACAAGGCAGACGATGGAAGCGTACAGGACGTACGCTGACTGAGGATAACGCTGAAAATCGCTGAAATCACGCGGCTTGGAGCGTGTTGCCCCTTGTACACTGACGCTACTATTCCTGCATGGACAGGACAGATCTGTTCTGCCAGATATATGTCATAAGTGAAATTACCGTGAGCGCCAGAGACAGCCAGATAAAAATCTGTTCCAGCACCGCGAAAACTCCTCCGAAATGCAGAAGGAGAAGGATGATCATGATCATCTGGGATACCGTCTTGAATTTTCCCCAGTAGTTCGCGGCAATGACGATCCCGTTTTCCGCTGCGATCAGTCGGAAACCGCTGATAATGAATTCCCGGGCGATGATGATGATCACGATCCACGCCGGAAGACGTTCCAGCTCAATAAGGCAGATCATTGCGGAACATACAAGAAGTTTGTCTGCAAGCGGATCCATAAATTTGCCGAAATTTGTTACAAGATGATGTTTTCTCGCCAGATACCCGTCAAACCAGTCTGTAACGCTGGCAATGACAAAGATTGCAAGGGAAATATAACGGTTCGCCTCTCCGCCCCATCCTGTCAGAAGGAAAAGAACAAGAAAAGGTACCATGATCATTCTTCCTACGGTAAGTTTATTCGGTGTATTCATCAGCCAATTCTCCTATCAAATCGTATTCAAGGGCGCCTGTCACACGCACTTTCGCAAAATCTCCCGTCATCAGGAGTTCTCCTGTCTGTACGAACAGATAACCGTCCACGTTGGGCGCGTCCCCGTATGTTCTTCCAATATAAGCGCTTTCGCCAGAAACTTTTCCTTCGATCATCACCATAAGCTCCTGACCGATCTTCCGGTTTCCTCTGTCAAGAGAGATCTCCTGCTGAAGTTCCATCAGCTCGTCCCTGCGGGCTTCCTTCAGTTCCTCCGGCACCTGATCCGGCATAGAGGCCGCAGGCGTTCCTTCTTCTGCGGAATAGGTGAACACGCCGAGGCGGTCAAATTCCATCTCGTCCACGAATTCCATAAGTTCCCGGTGATCTTCCTCCGTTTCACCGGGAAATCCGGTGATCAGCGTCGTCCTAAGAACGATGTCCGGAATTTCGTTCCGAAGTTTCTCCACAATTCCTGTAAGCTGGGCTTTCGTGGTGCGGCGCCCCATCCTTCTTAAGATCCGGTCGCTTGCATGCTGTATGGGCAGATCCAGATAGTGGCAGATTTTCTTTTCTTCTTTCATCACCTGGATCAGTTCATCATATATTTCTTCCGGATAACAGTACAGGACACGGATCCAGCGTATCCCCTTTATACCGCAGAGTTTTTTCAGAAGAAGATGAAGTGTTTTCTTCCCGTACAGATCTGTGCCGTATACCGTTGTTTCCTGCGCTACTATGATTAGTTCCTTCACGCCCTGGGAAGCCAGATATTCTGCCTGTCTGAGAAGTCTTTCCTCCGGAACGCTGCGGAAGTTCCCGCGCAGCGACGGGATGATGCAGTAAGTGCAGTGCTTGTCGCAGCCCTCTGCGATCTTCAGATAGGCGTAGTGCCCGCCCGTGGTGATGACTCTGTCGGAGCCGATCTCCGGAAGTCCGTTGATATCGCTGTATTCCTGAAAATGATTTCCCGCCGCGGCTTCATTGAGAGCTTTGACGATATCACCGTAGGAAGCTGTTCCAAGTACGGCGTCCACTTCGGGGATTTCCTGTATGATCTCCTCCTGATACCGCTGTGCCATGCACCCGGTAACAATCAGCGCCCTGCACGTCCCGGCTTTTTTATATTCCGCCATCTCAAGGATCGTTTCCACGCTCTCTTCTTTCGCATCGTGAATAAAACAGCAGGTATTGATCACAATGGCCTGCGCTTCTTCTTCCGTATTCACGATCTCATGTCCGTTTGCAGTAAGAAGACCGAGCATCTCCTCCGAATCGGCTAAATTTTTATCACAGCCAAGGGATATAAATAATATTTTCATATAAATCTCCTGATGCATATAAGGTGCTGTATAACACCTCTTTCCCGCCAGGGAAAGGTCAGTATATACAACACCCTGCATGTTTTCTTTATTCTTCTGTTGTCTCTGATACGGACTCTTCTGTCTGGTTTTCTCCGGATACCGGATCCTGTACCGCAGCGTCCGCTCCGTCAGCAGATACCGCCGCTTCTTCCTCAGCAGAAGTATCAGCGACAATTTTAACTTTTCCCTGATAAAATTCGTCAATTGCGATAGAAAGCGGTTTTTTTCCTGCCGCTCCTTTTACCAGAGGCTCTGCACCGGCAATAAGCTGACGGGCGCGTTTGCTTGTTGCAAGAACAAGGGAATAACGGCTGTTCAGCATCATGGTATTGTCATCGTCCTCTGCGTTATTGTTGATCGCCTGGATCAGTTCTGAATATGACGGATGTATCATCGTATCATTCTCCCTTCATAAAAATTCTGGATTCCTGCCGGATCCTGTTTATAAGTTCACAGTTCCTCTGTGTGCGAAGATGCTCGCTTAAGATTATCTCATGAAGAGCATCCACACAATCCTCCACCTGGTCGTTGACCAGAAGATAGTCATATTTGTCAATTCCTTCCGCTTCCTCTGAAGCGCGTTTCAGTCTGGATTCTATAACTTCCGGCTTCTCGCTTCCCCGGCCGACAAGGCGGTTCTTAAGTTCCTCCATGGACGGCGGAGTAATAAAGATCAGCACGGCTTCGGGAACCTTTTTTTTGATCTGCATGGCTCCCTGGATCTCAATCTCAAGGATCACATCCTTACCTTCATTCAGTCTGTCTTCCACATAACTCCTGGGAGTCCCGTAATAATGATCCACATACCTGGCATATTCCAGAAGCTGGTCGTTGCGGATCATTTCCTCCACTTCACTATTGGTATGGAAGAAATACTCCCTGCCATGTTTTTCTCCCTCACGGGGGGATCTCGTGGTAACAGAAACAGAAAGAGCATAATTATGATACTTTTCCATAAGACGTTTCATAACTGTGCCCTTTCCGGCCCCTGAAAAACCGGATACAACTGCAAGAACTCCTTTACTCATGCTCCTCTCCTCTGTCTTCATAATCATATGCTTCCGCAAATCTTCTGGCAATAGTTTCCGGCTGAAGCGCGGAAAGGATCAGATAATCGTCGGAAGTGACGATTACCGCCTTCGTCTTCCTGCCCTGAGTCGCATCGATCAGAGAACGTGTTCCCCTGACGCTCTGCACCATTCTCTTGACAGGAGCAGCATCCGGACTTACCACTGCGACAATCTTCTGCGAATTCACGGTATTACCAAATCCAATATTAATCAGCTTTGCCACCAGTCTGCCTCCATTATTCAATATTCTGTATCTGCTCACGGATCTTCTCGATCTCTGTCTTAAGATTAATGGCAATATCTGATATCTCAAGATCGCTGGATTTAGAGAGAATGGTATTGGCCTCCCGGTTCATTTCCTGTGCCATAAAATCAAGCTTCCTGCCAATGCCTTCCTTTTCGGAAAGAATCTTCTGCATTCCGCGGATATGGCTCAGGAGGCGTACCGTCTCCTCGTCATTACAGATCTTATCCGAGAAAAGTATTACCTCCGCGGCAATACGGCTTTCATCGATCTGATTATCCTCCAGTAGTTCATGGACTTTTGTTTCCAGCTTTTCTCTGTAAGCTGCAACAACCTCAGGCGAACGCTTTTGAACTTTCTCCACCATATTCGCGAGACCGTCAAGTTTCTTTAGGAGATCATTTTTCAGATTCTGACCTTCCCTCTCTCTGGTATCCACGAATTGAATACAGGCTTCTCTCAGAGTACCTTCCAGACAATTCCAGGTTTCTTCCTCGTCTATGGACTGTTCTTCCATGGTAAGGACTTCCGGATATCTGGAAAGAGCGGAAACCTTCACATCATTTTCGAGAGAAAACTCCTCTTCCATCTCTCTGAGATATTTCAGATATTCACCGGCGAGTTCTCTGTTATATTTTACAGAAATACTGCCGGAGGTGTAATCTTCATAGGTAATATAAACATCCACCTTGCCCCGCTGCATATAATGTTTCATCAGGTTCCTGATCTGACCTTCAAAGACATTCAGCTTCCGCGGCATCTTGATATTCAGATCAAGATATCTGTGGTTCACCGATTTCAGTTCAACGGTGATCTTTCTTTCCTGGGTAACTGTTTCGGAACGACCGAAACCTGTCATGCTTTTTATCATAAGTATATCTCACCTTACAGATTACTTGTTTTTTTACATACAGATTAATTATAGTGCATCAGAATATTGTAGTCAAACAGTTTTTTCTGTTTTTCTGCGCAGCCATTCGCCGGCCAGACTGCTCCATATATCAGTTCCCGGAACAATTGTTTCCCCGTCTTTTCCGGCGGTCAGATTGTCGCCCAGCCCAATCCCGTGTTTTCCCCTCTGAAACAGATGAAATTCTGCTGGAATCTTGTATTTTCGCAGAGCGGATACGAAAAGGATGGAATTTTCCGCGGGAACCGTGGTATCTTCAGCCGTATGCCACAAAAATGTCTCCGGCGTATCCGCGGAAACCTGTTTCTCCAGTGAAACCTCTTCCTTCAGTTCCTCATACCTGTCTCCGAGAAGGTTCCGGAAACTCTCCTGGTGTCCGAACCCGCCGGAAGTGATCACCGGATAGGAAAGAATCATTCCCGCCGGGCGCATCTCTTCAGGTTTAAGGCCCGTTATGCCCGCAAGGCGGCCGCTGTTCCAGAATACGCCAAGCGAAGCCGCCAGATGGCCGCCGGCGGAAAATCCCATAACGTATACCTGATCGTCGCTGATCAGCCACTTTTCACTGTTCTTTTTCAGAATACTCACCGCGGCGGCAAGCTGGACCAGCTGCGCCGGATATCTGACAGGCGCTACACTGTACCTGAGCACCGCTGTATGATAACCCATCGCCATAAATCTGACAGCCACAGCCTCCGCTTCTCTGTCAGAAGTCATACGGTAGGCGCCGCCCGGACAGATAAGTATGACGGGGCGTTTTCTCCCCGGCCAGAGTTCCTCTGACTCTTCCCAGAAATATGTCGTCATATACGCTTTATCACAGGTATCCGATTTTGTTCGGATCGCTATTGTTTCATGTATCATTTCTCCGTCCTCTTTTTTCGTTTTATTCATTATATCAGGTATCCCGCCGCTGTACAATGACAGGAATATGAGACATGACAGGAATATGAGGTTGCGGCCGAAAGATTTTTGCACTTCTTCCAAATTCATGGTATACTGTTCAGAGCAAAATAATTACCAGGAGTTAAAACAATGGCATTCGACGGAATTACCATCGCCGCCATGGTCAGGGAACTGCACCAGAACCTTGACGGTGGTCGGTTCAATAAGATTGCTCAGCCGGAACCGGACGCGCTTGTTATCACGGCAAAAGGGGCGAACGGCCAGCAGCGCCTGCTGCTTTCTGCCAGCGCATCCCTTCCGCTGATATATTTTATAGAAAAAAATAAAACCAGTCCCCTCACCGCTCCGAATTTCTGCATGCTGCTGCGCAAGCACATCGGAAGCGCCAGGATCAGCGGGATCCGCCAGCCGGGTCTGGAACGGGTCATCGAGTTCGAACTTGAACATTTAAACGAGATGGGCGACCCCTGTAAAAAAATCCTGATTCTGGAACTGATGGGGAAACACAGCAACATCATTTTCTGTGATGAGAACAGAATGATCCTGGACAGTATCAAGCATGTTTCCTCACATATGAGTTCTGTGCGCGAAGTCCTTCCGGGAAGAGAATATTTTCTTCCGCAGACTCAGGAAAAAGCGGATCCTCTTACCTTGACGGAAGAAGAATTCACAGAGAAAGTCTGCCGGAAACCCTGCAATATTTCCAAAGCGATTTATACTTCACTTACCGGGTTAAGCCCGCTGATCGCAGAAGAAATCTGTTACCGCGCTTCTATCGACGGAAACGACGCGGCTCAGTCTCTGAATGAAACCGCCTGCGTCCATCTTTACCATACTTTCCGGCGCCTGATGGATCAGGTGGAGGAAGGGAATTTTACGCCGAATATCATTTACCGCGGCCAGGAGCCTGTGGAATATTCCGTACTCCCGCTTACACAGTATGGAAGCGAATACCATTCTGTAGAATTTCCCACTGTGTCCGCAATGCTGGATAGCTACTATTCCTCCAGGGATACTCTCAACAGGATCCGGCAGAAATCCTCCGATCTCCGACGGATCGTACAGACAGCCCTGGAACGCAATCGCAAAAAATATATTCTTCAACGGAAGCAGCTTAAAGACACCGCCAAAAAGGACAAATACAAAATATACGGGGAGCTGATCAACACCTACGGATACGGGCTGGAAGAAGGGGCCAAATCTTTTCAGGCTCTGAATTACTATACAGACGAGGAAATCACCGTTCCCCTGAATCCCACGCTCACCCCTTCTGAAAACGCGAAAAAATATTTTGACCGTTACGGAAAACTGAAGCGTACAGAAGAGGCGCTTACAGAACAGCTCGCAGATACGGAATCCGAAATCGAGCATCTGGAATCCATCTCCAACGCCCTGGACATCGCCAGGGCCGAAAGCGATCTCAGCCAGATCAAAGAAGAACTGACAGAATACGGTTTCATCAAAAAGCATTCCTTCTCAAAAAAGGGACAGAAAATGCAGGCAAAATCCAAACCGCTGCACTATATTTCCAGCGACGGTTTTGATATTTTTGTAGGAAAAAACAATTATCAGAACGATGAGCTGACATTTAAGACGGCGACCGGAAACGACTGGTGGTTCCACGCAAAAAAAATGGCCGGATCCCACGTCATTGTGAAAACTCCGGACGGCGAGCTTCCGGACCGTACTTTTGAGGAGGCGGGGCGGCTCGCGGCTTATTATTCCAAAGGACGTACCGCACCCAAAGTAGAAATCGACTATATTCAGAAAAAACACGTAAAAAAACCCGGCGGAGCCAAACCGGGATTCGTTGTATATTACACCAACTACTCTCTGATGGCCGCGCCGGATATCTCCGGGATCAAAGAAGCGCAGTAATTCACCCCGCAGCCCTTTTCGGGCTGTGGGTATTTTTTTGTTTTCCCTGCGATAATTCAAAAGGTTACTCCATAGCCTTCTGTACTTCGGCCTCACAGGAACGCATTGCCTCCAGAGTTTTCTCAAAGAGTTCATTCAGATCCCATCCGAGCATATCCGCTCCTCTCTGGATGATCTCTCTGGAACATCCTGCGGCAAAGCGTTTGTCTTTAAATTTCTTTTTGATGCTCTTCACTTCCATGTCCATGACGCTTCTGGACGGACGCATAAGCGCGGCTGCCCAGATCAGACCGGTAAGTTCGTCTGCTGCAAACAGGATCTTCTCCATCTGATTCGCAGGTTCCACATCCGAACATACCCCGTATCCATGGCTGCACACAGCATGGACCAGTTCGTCGGACGCGCCGATCTCCGCCAGCAGCTCCGGCGCTTTCTTACAGTGCTCTTCCGGCCATTTCTCAAAATCAACATCATGAAGAAGGCCTGCAAGTCCCCAGAAATCCTCATCTTCCTGATTATCCCGGGCGAACCATCTCATAACCCCTTCCACAGTCAGAGCGTGCTGGATATGGAAAGGTTCCTGGTTATATTTTTTTACCAGTTCCAAAGCCTCTTCTCTTGTTACATTTGCATTCATAATAAATTCCTCCTGGTTTGATAAATCACTTTTTTGCATCAGCGCCGGTAAACAGACGGCGTAACTCCGTATACTTTACGGAAAGCGCCGATAAAAGCGCTGGCTGAAGGAAACTGCATCTTTAGAGCGATCTCCGTAACAGGATCTTCCGTGCTCTTCAGAAGAGCCGCGGCGGCGTTCAGCCGGTACTGTAGAAGATACTGATAGGGCGTGCTTCCCGTATATTTCCGAAAACAGCGCAGACACTCTGTTTTACTCACATTCGCCGCCCCGGCAATATCCTCCAGAGAGATTTTTTCCCTGTAATTTTCATGGATAAAGGTTAAAAGACTCCGGATCCTGCGGTAATCTTTTCGCGGAACAGCGGGAAGAACCGTCTCCTTCATCAGAAGCTTCGCCGTTTCCATCCAGAGTCCTGTAATACAGAGAGAAATCTCATACTCCCGGAATCCGTCCCCGTCGTCGGCAAAATAAAGAGCGTCAAGGCGCCTGAGATGCTCCAGCGCTTTCTGGTCTTCATTTCTCTCCGTAGTAAAAATCCTGGACGATATCGCAGGGTTAAGCAGGATCCTCTCCACATGCTTCTCCTGCATCACGCTTCCCTCAAAAAAGCCCAGCATTTCAGGCGGGATCAGAAAGCTGTGATAACGGCAGTCTTCCTTCTCTGTTATGTAATGCGTCGCGTTCGCATTGATAAACATACAGTCCCCTGCAGGCAGGTCGTATTCTCTGTCCCATATACGAAAATGCACGATCCCGCTGAGAATATAGACAAACTGTATCTCGCTGTGCCAGTGAAGGACCCGGAATCCTTCGTTATAAGGAGCGCACCGCTCCCGTTCCACATCCAGGACAAGAAGGGGAAATTTCGTACTGTGATAGGGATTATGGGAATATACCGGACGATCCTTTCTTTCCCGGTCATACTCTCTGTTTTGATTTCCGGTTCCGTTTTTTATCATGTCTTTCATCTGGCATTCCTTTTCATACAGTATTCCGCACCGCTTACATCTCCGGCGTCGACCCCTGTCATTTCATGAGTGGGCAATCCGCCTGTTTTTGTTAATATGGTGATTTTCATATATATTCTACCATCTTATCCGGTATTTTTCCATATAAAATCATGATAATATGATATCTGCAAGGAACAAAAAACAACCTTTATCCAACACGCATAAGGAGGGTTCCCATATGAACATCGACAATAACGAGACAGAAAAAAGAGCAATGGCGGAATTTCACAAAGGAAACCGGAAAGAAGGGCTCAGGATCCAGGAGGAATTCGCCTCAGCCTTCCGCACAGAATACGCGCAGAAAGACCACTGTCCCTGCCGGAAAGCCTGCCGTTATCACGGCAACTGCAAAGAATGTGTGGCGATCCACCGGGCTCATCAGGAACATGTTCCCAACTGCATGCGTCCCATGATCAATAAAAAAATCAAGCTTCTGTCCGAGCTCACAGAACACACATACGCAGCGACTATCAGCGGGTTTCCAGGTCCAGAAGAACTGTCGGAAAATACGGTTTCAAAATCTTCAGAAGTTCCTCCCGCTTCTGCACCGCGAGTTTAAGCTGGCTTTCCGGAAGCTGAAGCCTGGCTGCGTCATGGAATACCCTGATTCTGAAGTCAGAGAATCCCATGGCTGTGAGAGCGTCTTCTCCCTTCTCTATCTTTGTGAGGATTTCCTCCGTCAGGGGATTCCCTGCCGATACTCTGGTAGCGAGGCAGGCGTAGGAAGGCTTCTCCCAGGTAAACAGTCCGGCCTCTCTGGAAAGACGGCGGATCTCGCCTTTCGTGAGTCCGCATTCCCGCAGCGGGGAAAGCACTTCCAGTTCCCGTATGGCTTTCATCCCCGGACGGTCCGAGGCCTCGTCCGAAGCGTTGGTTCCATCCAGCAGCACGTTATATCCGTCTTCCACGGCCTGTTTTTTCAGCGCATGAAAAAGGGCTGATTTGCAGTAGTAACATCTGTCTGCAGGATTTTCCGCCACACGGTCTTCCGCCAGGATATCGTGACGGATGACTGTAAGCTCCACATCCAGTTCTTTTGCAAGCCTTATCGCGTCCCGAAGTTCAAACTCCGGCTGAAAGGCCGTCTTGATAAAATATGGCCGGATATCCGCGCCGTAATTTTTTCCCGCATAAAGCAGATAAGCAGAGTCAACCCCGCCGGAAAATCCCAGGGCAGCACGGGGATACTTTTCAAAAAATTCTTTCAGTTCCATAAATCCTCCGGTTGTAAAAACAGCCCTGCCCGAAAAATCAGTTTCTCATACTGATCTTCCCGGCCGGGCTGTAATATTTCAGCATACGCTGGTCAGGATCCGTGCCGGAACACCGGACAGATACTGACTTTATTTCATTACGATGTTAATGATCTTCTTCGGAACATAGATCTCCTTGATCACGTTTCCGGTAAGTTTATCCGCAATGGCTTCTTTTCCTTTCGCAATAGCGTCTTCTTTGGAAATATCAGCCGGGATGCTGATCACGGCGCGTGTCTTGCCGTTGATCTGAACCGGGATCTCGATCTCGTCGTCCTTCATAGCCTCCTCGTCATGCGCCGGCCACTGGGCATGGAATACAGAATCTGTATTTCCGAGATGCTCCCAGATTTCCTCGGCCACATGAGGAGCAAACGGAGCCAGAAGTATAGTGGCTGTGCGGATTGTCTCTTTATCCATTCCGCCCGTCTTCTTCGTCAGATCGATCATCTTATTGGTGTATTCCATAAATCCGGAAATAACTGTATTCAGGCTGAAAGATTCCAGACGCTGAGTAATATCATACACCATTCTGTGACGGATCTTAACCATTTCTTTGGTCTCGGCCACATCTGCCTCAATACTGTCAAGAGCAAGATTCCAGAAACGCTTCAGGAAACGGGAAACGCCGTCGATGCCCCTGTCGTCCCACTCTGCGTCCAGTTCCGGCGGACCCACAAAAAGTTCGTACATCCTCAGGGAATCGCAGCCGTAGTCACGCACAAGATCGTCAGGAGATACCACATTTCCCTTGGATTTACTCATCTTGATACCGTTCTTTCCGGTGATCATACCCTGATTGAACAGCTTGATAAAGGGCTCGTCAAAATCGATCACGCCGATATCGCAGAGGAACTTGGTGTAGAATCTGGAATACAGAAGGTGAAGCACCGCATGCTCCACGCCGCCGATATACATATCCACCGGCAGATATTTGTCCGCCTTTTCTCTGGAAACGAGTTCCTTATCATTCTTATTATCCACATAGCGCAGGAAATACCATGAAGATCCCGCCCACTGAGGCATGGTGTTCGTCTCTCTCTTAGCCGGAGCGCCGCAGCAGGGACAGGTGGTATTTACCCATTCATCAATAGCGGCCAGCGGTGATTCTCCTGTTCCGGTAGGCTGATAGCTCTCCACTTCCGGAAGGGTAAGAGGAAGCTGATCTTCCGGCACCGGCACAGCGCCGCACTTCGGGCAGTGGACAATGGGAATGGGCTCGCCCCAGTAACGCTGACGTGAGAATACCCAGTCGCGAAGTTTATAATTAACAGTTTTCCGTCCGATTCCCATCTTCTCGATCATCATGGGAGCTTCCTGTTTCAGGACAGAAGACTCCATACCGTTCCATTCGCCGGAATTGATCATGGTGCCGGATGCTTCTGTATATGCTTCCGTCATGTTCTCGATTTCCTTACCGTCTTTGGAGATAACCTGAACGATGGGAATGTTGAATTTCGCAGCGAACTCGAAGTCCCTGTCGTCATGGGCGGGAACACACATGATGGCTCCTGTACCGTAATCAGCAAGGACATAATCGGAAAGCCAGATGGGAATCTTCTTTCCGTTCAGCGGATTAATCGCATAGGATCCGGTGAATACGCCTGTTTTTTCCTTGTCCTGAAGACGGTCCACATTAGACTTCATGGAAGCGTCATAGATGTATTTGTCAACCGCGTCCTTTGTTTCCGGAGTTGCCAGAGATGCCGCGAGAGCATGCTCGGGAGCAAGAACCATAAAGGTTGCTCCGTGAAGGGTATCCGGTCTTGTGGTATAAACGGTGATCTTCTCCTCTCTTCCGTCAACCGGGAATTCCACTTCCGCGCCATAGGATTTGCCGATCCAGTCCGTCTGCATCTTCTTAACTTTCTCGGGCCAGTCAAGCTTGTCCAGATCGTTCAGAAGGCGGTCGGCATATTTGGTGATACGCAGCATCCACTGACGGAGATTCTTCTTGGTCACAGGCGCGCCGCACCGTTCGCAGCATCCGTTTACCACTTCCTCGTTTGCCAGTCCGGTCTTGCAGGACGGACACCAGTTGATCGGAAACTCTTTTTCGTAAGCCAGTCCCTCTTTGAACATTTTTACAAAGATCCACTGAGTCCATTTGTAGAAATTGGGATCTGTAGTGTTGACTTCCATATCCCAGTCATAGATCGCCGCAATATCGTTGATCTGCTTCTTGATATTTTTTACATTTTCCGCAGTGGAAATAGCAGGGTGAACGCCCATCTTAATGGCGTAATTCTCCGCAGGAAGACCGAATGCGTCCCATCCCATGGGATGAATCAGATAATATCCCTGCAGCATTTTATAGCGGCTCCATACATCGGAGATCACATATCCTCTCCAATGTCCTACGTGAAGTCCGTTTCCTGACGGATATGGGAACATATCCAGACAATAATATTTCGGTTTCTTTCCATCATTGACGTTCACCGGGTTCTTCTCCCAGTTCACGCGCCATTTTGCCTCGATAGCCTTATGATTATAAGGTACAGCCATTGGTTCTTTTCCTCCTGTTGTCTGTATTCAAACTCTCCGCAAACCCGGAGAATAATGCATAAATATTCCTTTTGACATTCTACTCATTTAAATGGGTTTTGTCAAGGAGTGTTCGGCTGCGGACTCTGTATCCCGAGGGCGTCTCCCCGCATTTTTCACGGAAAATCTTCCCGAAATATGCGTTTGAGGAAAATCCGCATCGAAATCCGATTTCCGTTACGTTCATTTCCGTTTCCCGAAGGAAATTTTTCGCCATGTCCAGACGGTATTCCGTAAGATATTCCGCCGGGGATTTCCGGATGGTATTCCGGAAACAGCGGAGACATTCACGGGAACTCACCGCCGCCGAGGAAGCGATATCGTCAAGTGTGATCTTTTCCCTGTAATTCTGATGGATAAAGGCCAGCATGGTCTGGATCCGGTCCTGGCTTCTGAGATTTACCTGCTGCACCGGTTGACTGCGGATCTCGTCCAGGAGGAGAAGCCAGATTTCCGAAAAAAGATTCCTTGTCTGAAATTCCGTATCCTGCTGTTCCTGTAAAACGGCCGCTTTTTTCAATTTCTGCAAGATTTGTCTCTGGAAGCCGCTCTCCGGTTTCAGTTCTATGATATCCACATTCTTATTATGGATCACCGGGTTTATGTATTTATTCGCAAAAACGCTCTGAAAGTGTCCTCCCAGAAACACTGGGTGAAAAATATGGGTCTGCAGTTCTGTCTTCCCCGCTCCCGCCTGTTTGTGCATGGAAGAAAGGATATTTCCATTCATAAAATATCCCTGATGAGCCGAAAAATGATATTTCCGGTCTACCGTGACGACTTCCAGTTCTCCCGCAAGGACATAACCGAATTCCACCTCTTCATGCCAGTGCCAGGGGATGGATTCTCTGTCAAAATCAGAATGATGCATAACGTATGGATACTCTGTGGTGATCCCTGCCACAGATTCTCTCTGGTTGTCCTGCACCTGTATTTTCCCTGTATGAAAAATCCTGCTCTCCGTTTCCAATATATCGCCCTCCCAGACACTTATAAGATATTTTTTTGTCGTTATTCTGATATTTATATTATATATATTTATAACGTTATGTGCAATATAATCATATCAGAAACAAAAAAAACAGCTGCCTGAACAGACAGCTGCCAGTCAGATCCGGGAAAGGAGGAACATTTTTATGAAATACGAAGTTTTCTTTCTGCTGCAGCAATATCATAAAAAATATCCTGAACAGTTCCATACTGTCGAACCAGAGGGTCTGAAAAAGAAATATAAAGAATTAAAATCAGAGGAGGTGGATTTGGATGTATATACTGTTAATTCTGGTGATTGCCGCAGTAACCGCAGCAGGAATGTGTATTGAAAGCTGCTGAAGCCTGCGTACAGATTTTAATGAATGTCACTTTATCTTTGTCCTGATCTGCCGGATCCCTTCCAGAATGATATTTCTGGCCTCTTTAGCCTTCTCCGGCGGAAGGTTCTCAAGACCTGCCAGCGGATATTCCATCCCGAGTTTTTTATACTTGACTTCACCCATGGTATGATACGGGAGAACTTCAAGTCCTTTCAGATTACGGAAGCCGCCGATCAGCCTGCCGAGCCGGAGAAGGTGTTCCGGAGTATCTGTGATCCCCGGTACAACAACGTGCCGGACAATCATAGGGATCCCCGCATTTTCCAGAGCACGGGCAAATTCCAGAATGTGTTTCTGGCTCCGGGCGGTAAGTTTCTTATGCTCCTCTTCCGTGCTGTGTTTGAAATCCAGCAGTACGAGATCAAGCGCCTGAAACAGCCTGTCGTACGCTTCCTGTTTTTCAGGACGGTACATGATCCCTGATGTATCCAGACAGGTGTGTATGCCGTCCTTTTTTGCTTCTGTAAAAAGCGCTGTCAGGAATTGTATCTGCATCAGAGGCTCTCCTCCTGTAGCAGTGATGCCGCCTGATCTGTAGAAGACCTCGTTTCTTCTGTATTCTTTCAGAATCTCGTCCACTGTCATCTCTGTTCCCCCGTCTGGCGTCCAGGTATCCGGATTATGGCAGTACAGGCACCGCATGGGACATCCCTGAAAAAATACGACAAAACGAACTCCGGGACCGTCTACGGTCCCGAAGCTCTCTGTGGAATGAATATGTCCTTTCAGACTGTATTCTTCCTGCATGGTATTACATTCCTTCGTGGAATGTTCTTGAAATAACCTCATCCTGCTGTTCTTTTGTCAGCTTGTTGAAGTTTACGGCGTAACCGGAAACACGGACAGTAAGCTGAGGATATTTCTCCGGATGTGCCTGTGCATCCAGAAGAGTTTCTCTTGTAAATACGTTTACGTTCAGATGATGGCCGCCTTTTTCCGCGTATCCATCCAGTAAATTTACCAGGTTGTCAACCTGTGCGTCGCTGATATTCATATTGTAATTCCTCCTGATTTTTCGGCGGCTGCCGCCGTCTTTCTTTTTGTTATCTGTATAATTGTTACTGTATATCGTCTTCCACTGTCAGATTCGGCTCGCAGCACGCGCAGTCCGGTTCCATGGAAAAGCTGAGATCTCCAAGGCTGATGGCGTCGTCCAGGATGACGGCGTCATCTTTTCCCAGAGCTCCGGGAATGATGGAGAAGGTATTGGAAATACCGTCCTGGCATTCCTTGAACGGAAGTTTCGCAACAGAGCTCAGAGAAGCCACCGCTCCGTGGCTGTCTCTGCCGTGCATCGGGTTGGCTCCCGGAGCAAAAGGCTCTCCCGCCTTACGTCCGTCCGGAGTTGCTCCCGTGTTCTTTCCATACACCACATTGGATGTAATGGTCAGGATGGACGTTGTGGGAATGCCTCCACGGTAGGTCTGGGTGGTTCCCACATAGTGCATAAAATCTTTCACGATCTTGTATGCGATCTCATCCACACGGTCGTCATTATTTCCAAATTTCGGGTAATCGCCCTCTACCTCAAAGTCTACGACAATACCGTTTTCGTCACGGATGGTTTTTACCTTCGCGTATTTGATCGCGGAAAGAGAATCTGCGATTACAGAAAGTCCGGCGATACCGGTGGCGAACCATCTGGTAACGTTCTTGTCGTGGAGCGCCATCTGGATACGCTCATAGCAGTATTTGTCATGCATATAGTGAATGATGTTCAGAGCGTTCACATATACGTGGGACAGCCAGCGGCTCATGTCGTTATAGCGGTCCATAACCTCGTCATAATCAAGATACTCGGAAGTAATGGGACGGTACTTCGGTCCCACCTGCTTCTTGGTGATCTCGTCCACGCCGCCGTTGATCGCGTAAAGCAGGCACTTCGCAAGATTGGCGCGGGCGCCGAAGAACTGCATTTCTTTTCCCACTCTCATGGAAGATACGCAGCACGCGATGGCGTAATCGTCTCCATGTGTCACTCTCATAAGGTCGTCGTTCTCATACTGGATAGAGGAGGACGAAATGGAAGTCTTCGCGCAGAAGCGCTTGAAGTTCCGGGGAAGTCTGGTAGACCAGAGCACCGTCAGGTTCGGTTCGGGAGCCGGTCCCAGGTTGTTCAGTGTATGAAGATAACGGTAGGACATTTTGGTTACCATACTTCTTCCGTCGATTCCCATACCGCCGATGGATTCCGTTACCCAGGTGGGGTCTCCGGAAAACAGAGCGTTGTACTCCGGCGTCCTTGCGAACTTCACAAGACGGAGTTTCATGATGAAATGGTCGATAAACTCCTGGATCTCTTCTTCTGTGAAGGTTCCGTTCTTCAGGTCTCTTTCCGCATAAATATCAAGGAAGGTGGAAGTACGTCCAAGGGACATCGCCGCTCCGTTCTGTTCCTTGATGGCCGCAAGATAACCGAAATACAGCCACTGGATCGCCTCCTGCACGTTTGCTGCCGGTCTGGAGATATCAAATCCGTAGATAGTTCCCAGCTGCTTCAGTTCTTTCAGGGCCTTGATCTGTTCGGAAAGCTCCTCTCGGTTACGGATCACGTCCTCATACATGTTGCTTCGTGTTCCGGCTTTCTGATCTTCTTTGTCTTCGATCAGCTTATCCACGCCATAAAGGGCAACCCGTCTGTAATCGCCGATGATACGTCCGCGGCCATAAGCGTCCGGAAGTCCGGTGATGATATGGCTGGAACGGCAGGCGCGCATCTCCGGTGAGTAAGCGTCAAATACGCCGTCGTTGTGGGTTTTACGGTATTTTGTATAAAATTCCACAATTTCCGGATCCACATGGTATCCGTTCTCCTCGCAGGCTTTGATCGCCATGCGGATACCGCCGTTGGGCTGCAGTGCGCGCTTGAACGGCTTGTCTGTCTGAAATCCCACGATCTTTTCTTTGTTTTTATCCAGATATCCGGGGCCGTGTGAAGTAATGGTGGAAATGATATGGGTGTCCATATCCAGGACTCCGCCTTTCTTTCTCTCCTCCTCGGACAGCTCCATTACCTGCGCCCATAACTCTTTCGTAGTCTCTGTAGGTCCGGCAAGAAACGAATCATCCCCGTCATAGGGGGTGTAATTCTTCTGGATGAAATCGCGTACATTGATTTCTTTTTCCCATACGCCTCCTCTGAATGAATCCCATTCCTGTCTCATAAATTTCCTCCTTGACATTTTAAAGTACAGTTTTATGTAACTTACATCTTATGGCAACAATATATAGTATGCCGGACCTTTTCGTCAAGGCATATATTGCACTTATTCAGGAACAAAACACATTGTACGTATTAAAAAACATAAGCGCTGATAAAACAATAAAAAAATCCTGCAGTTTCTTTTTTCTGCAGGATTTTTCCGTAAAATATCCAGAATGTGTAAATCATGATCAGTGACCTGACGGCTTCTTCTCCACCATGTCTTTTTCCGTGGTGAGATCCGCATGGAGAAGTGCGGCGAAAATAACGGCAAACGGGATCAGCGTGATCCAGATCGCTTTTCCCAGAAAGAGATTGCAGAACACTGTACCGATAACTGCGCCGCCAAGAAAATACAAAAGCATTTCCAGATGTTTTGTCAGTTTTTTTCTGTGCGGTTTATCTTCCGCATGAAGATGCTGGAGTTCTTTTGCCAGTCCTACCCCGATCTGGCGGATATGGTTGGTTACAAATGTCGTTGCCACAGGAACGCCCTGCGCCTGGCGGAAGGTATTATACTGCATGGAGGCGATAAAGTTGATCGTTATCTGGGAGATCTGCACCGGAGCGGATTCCGGAACAAATCCCAGACAGATCACCGCCAGCATTTCCACAGCGATCAGAAAAGTATCCCAGCGCACGGGCAGTCTGTGTTTGATCGGGTTGGGAACCAGCTCCGATATAAAAGCTCCCATAAGGTAGGCGGTGATCGGGATCAGATAATAAAGTCCCTCGCTCCATTTCCCCGCTCCCAGAGCCATTCCCATCAGGACCACATTGCCTGTCTGGGCGTTGCAGAATACATTTCCTCTCAGCAGATAGGTATACGCGCCGAAAAAACCGGCGATGCACATCAGTGCATAATAGATCCAGTTTCGTTCGCACATCAGATAATATCTGTCGCTGACCTGTGTTTTTTCGTTCATCTTAATTTCTCCGCAATTATTCTCATGATCATTTTCCGGTATAAACCGTCGGCAGTCACATTATATCATTTTTCATTGAATATGCAAATTCCATGTTTGCAAAAACAGAGAGCGCAGATGCAGGTCGGTGCCGCCGGTCATATCCTGCTGAAATAAAAAACAGATGGATTCTTCGCTTATTGAAAAATCCATCTGCCTTTATATTTTTACAGCGTTTCAGATCCCGGAACCTTCTGTACAGATCGGGGCTTCAGCGCCGCCTCTACATACGGATTTAATCCTCCGCGCCCTCGTCTTTGGCAGCTCTCGCTTCGATCTCTTTCTTCTGGATCTCTGCCGGAGCCTGCTCATAACGGGCAAATTCATAGGAGAATTCTCCGCTTCCGCCTGTCATGGAACGAAGGTCTGTGGAATATCCGTAAATCTCAAGCTGCGGAACGTCCGCTTCGATCACGGTATTTCCGTCATGGTCGGGGTTCATACCAAGAACACGGCCGCGGCGTTTGTTAAGATCGCCCATAACGTCGCCGGTATATTTATCCGGAACTGTCACCTTCATGCTCACGATCGGCTCAAGAAGAACAGGTGAAGCATCCATAAAGCCTTTCTTGAAGGCGAGAATGGTAGCCATCTTAAACGCCATCTCGGAGGAATCCACCGGATGATAGGAACCGTCGTAAAGAGTCGCTTTCACGCCGACAACCGGATAGGAAGCCAGCGGTCCCTTCTGAACGCATTCCTGAAGGCCCTTCTCAACTGCCGGGAAGTAGTTCTTGGGAACGGCTCCGCCTACCACAACCTGCTCAAATACATAGGGCGTCTCCAGATCGCCTGAAGGCTCGAAACGCATCTTAACATGTCCGTACTGTCCATGACCGCCGGACTGTTTCTTATGTTTGCCTTCCACATCGGAATTCTTGCGGATAGTCTCACGGAACGGAACCTTCGGTTTGGAAAGTTCAACTTCGACTTTATAGCGTTCTTTCAGCTTGTTTACCACGATATCAAGATGCTGGTCGCCCATACCGTAGAGAAGTGTCTGCCTGTTGGCGGAATCATTCTCCACGCGGAGAGTCTTATCCTCGCTTGTCATTCTGGAAAGCGCCTGGGAAATCTTATCCTCGTCGCCTTTCTTCACAGCCTTATATCTCTTGCAGGTATACGGCGTGGAGATCACAGCTTTGGGATAGAGAACAGGAGCGTTCTTGGCTGCAAGGCTGTCTCCGGTCTGCACGCTGTTCAGTTTCGCGATCGCGCCGATATCTCCGGCGTGAAGCTCGGAAACCTCAGAAGGTTTGGATCCTTCCAGTACATAGAGCTTATTCAGGCGCTCCTCGTCTCCCTTCTCCACATTCAGCAGAGTATCGTCGGACTTGATAACGCCGGAAGCAACCTTGATCAGTGAATATTTGCCAAGGAAGGGGTCCACGATCGTCTTCCATACATATGCGGATTTGGATTTGGAGAAGTCGTAATTCGCCTCGAAGATCTCGTTCGTCTTCTGGGAGATTCCGTTGCAGGCGCGCTTATCCGGACTGGGGAAATATCCGCAGATATCGTCCAGAAGATTGGAAACGCCTCTTAAGTTCACCGGAGATCCCATGCACACGGGAACGATGCTTCCGTCCTGCACGTTGGTCGCCAGCGCCGCGGAAACCTCCGTTACGGAGAACTCGTCGCCTTCGAAATAACGGTCCATGAATTCCTCGCTGGTCTCGGCTACGGATTCCATCAGGATGTCATGATATTTCTCAAGGTACTCGTTCAGATATTCCGGAATGTCACAGGGTTCTTTCTTACCCTTGTCGATATATTTCCTGCCGGCCTGTTTCACAACATTGACATAGCCGACGAATTTGCCGTCCTCACGAATGGGGAAATGCAGGGGCGCGATCTTCTTGCCGTATAGTTCGGTAAGCTGCTCCACAACCTTGCGGTAGCTGACGTCGTCCACATCCATATCCGTTACAAAGAACATACGGGGGAGTTTATATTTCTCGCAGAGTTTCCATGCCTTCTGTGTTCCCACCTGCACGCCGGCCTTGCCGGAAACCACGATGATCGCGGCGTCCGCCGCACTGACAGCCTCTTCCACTTCGCCTACAAAGTCAAAATATCCCGGAGTGTCAAGAATGTTAACTTTCACTTTATCCCACGGGATCGGAAGCAGTGCTGTGGAAATTGAAAAATGCCTCTTGATCTCTTCTTTATCATAATCGCTGACTGTATTCCCATCCTCTACTCTTCCCAGACGGCTGGTCATACCTGCCAGATAAGCCATTGCCTCTGCCAGAGTAGTCTTTCCTGATCCGCCGTGACCTAATAGGACTACATTTCTGATTCGGTCAGTTCTATAAACGTCCATATGTAATACCTCCCTGTTTGTCTAATATGTTCATATTTTACTAAAATTTTATTGGTTTTTCAAGTATTTTATATAGTTTTGACAACTTTTTTTGAAATTTTAATGTGTATTTTTTATGAATTGTATATTCATTTCGATATTTTCTTTGTTCCCATGCACTCTTTCAGATAAAACTTCTCTATACAGCCGCCGCAATTGACTTTTTTCACCATATCTTTTAAAATAAACAGGAAATGACATAACATAATCCATTTAATGGAAAGGAAGCTTGTTTATATGAAAACTATCGGATTTATCGGGCTTGGCCTGATCGGAGGTTCTATCGCAAAAACCATCCGGAAATTTCATCCGGATTATCATATCCTGGCATACGCCAGACACAGAGAAACGCTTGCCGCCGCATTGAAGGACGGCGTGATCAACGGCGTTCTGGAAGCGGAAGACGGCCGTTACTGTACCTGCGACTATATTTTCCTCTGCGCGCCGGTAGAACATAATATAGAATATCTGAAATACCTGAAAGACATTATTTCAGACCAGTGCATCATTACCGACGCAGGAAGCGTAAAAGGACCTATCCACGAAGCTGTGGAGGAACTCGGTCTGGATCACTGTTTTATCGGCGGTCATCCCATGGCGGGCTCAGAGAAATCCGGTTACGGTAATTCCACCGACCATATGCTGGAGAACGCCTATTATATCCTTACACCCGGCGGACAGGTTTCCCTTGAAAAGCTTACAGAGTTCTCTGAGTTCATTGATTCTCTGGGCGCCATTCCCATGGTACTGTCCGCGGAGGAACATGATTTTATCACAGCCGGAGTAAGCCACCTTCCCCACATCGTCGCTTCGGCTCTTGTAAATCTGGTAAACGCCCTGGACAACGACGCGGAATACATGAAGACCATCGCTGCCGGAGGATTCCGCGATATTACACGTATCGCCTCCTCCTCTCCCGTTATGTGGCAGCAGATCTGCATGGAAAACAGCAGGAATATTTCGTCCGTACTTGACGAATATATCCGGATGCTGATCCAGATCCGCTGTTCTATTGATAACCGGGAAGCGGATAATCTGTACCAGATGTTTGCAAGTTCCAGGGATTACCGCGATTCCATTGATGTATCCACAACCGGCCTGATCAACAAGGCATATGTTCTGTATCTGGATATCGAGGACGAAGCCGGCGGCATTGCCGCTATCGCCACGATCCTCGCCATGGATAAGATCAGCATCAAAAATATCGGTATCATACATAACCGTGAGTTTGAACAGGGAGTACTGAAGATTGAATTCTACGAGGAGGACGCCATGAAGAGAGGCGCTGCCCTTCTGAAAAAACGAAATTATATCATATATGAACGGTAGGTAAAAATATGGAAATCACAAAACAGACAGGTCTTCGCGGCGTTGTTCATGTGCCCGGGGACAAATCAATCTCCCACAGAGCCGTCATGTTCGGCGCTCTGGCAAAGGGGACGACTTCTGTCACTCATTTTCTGGAAGGGGCGGACTGCCTTTCCACGATCTCCTGTTTTCAGAAAATGGGTATTGAAATAGAAAAGCAGGACGACAAAGTCCTGATACACGGGAAAGGCCTCCGGGGACTGAATTCTCCCCGGGAGATACTGGACGCAGGGAACAGCGGTACTACCACCCGCCTGATCGCGGGAATTCTCGCGGGTCAGAAGTTCATTTCCGAACTTGACGGCGACGCATCTCTCAGAAGCCGCCCCATGAAAAGGATCATGGATCCCCTTAACGCAATGGGGGCGGATATCCGGTGCCGGGGTGAAAACAACTGTCTTCCGCTGCGTATCGTCGGCCATCCTCTGACCGCCATACATTACACCTCTCCTGTGGCTTCTGCCCAGGTGAAATCCTGTGTGCTTCTGGCCGGAATGTACGCCGACGGCGTTACCAGTGTTACAGAGCCTTTCCTGTCCAGGAATCATACGGAGATCATGCTCCGATCCTTCGGAGCGGACATCCGCTCAGAGGGAACCACCGTGTCCATCCGTCCGGAACCGGATCTTCTGGCGCAGGATATCACTGTTCCCGGGGATATTTCCTCCGCTGCCTTTTTCATTGCGGCGGGACTTCTCACGCAAGGCAGCGAGATCCTTCTGAAAAACGTTGGGATCAATCCCACAAGAGCGGGAATCCTGAAAGTCTGTCAGGATATGGGGGCGGATATCACCCTTCTGAACGCAGATTACAGCGGCGAACCTGCCGCTGATATCCTGGTACGGACCAGCAGCCTTAAGGGTACTGTGATCCAGGGCGCCGATATTCCCACCCTGATCGATGAGCTCCCCGTCATCGCGGTCATGGCGGCGTTTGCCGAGGGAACCACCGTGATCCGCGACGCGGCGGAACTCAGGGTAAAAGAATCCGACCGGATCGCGGTGATGACGGATAATCTGAGGCGGATGGGAGCTGATGTGGAAGAAACGGAGGACGGAATGATCATCCATGGCGGCAGACCGCTTCACGGAGCAGTGATCGATCCCCGTCTCGACCACCGCGTAGCCATGTCATTTGCCGTGGCCGGAACGGTTTGCGAGGGAACTATGGACATTCTCGACGGAGACTGCGTCCGGATTTCCTATCCTGATTTTTACAAAGATCTCTACAGTCTGGGATGATTCAGCGAGATGTGGACATACTCAGTGCATAAAGACTAAATATTATAAGGAGGACCTTACATGAAGATTTTATTCTACGGCGCGAAAGATTACGACCAGCAGTTTTTCGACAAACTGGCTCCGCAGTACCCCGGAGTCTCCATCAAATTCATTGAAGCCAATATTTATGAAGAGACCGCCTCCCTTGCGAAAGGCTATGACGGTATCTGCGCGTTTGTGAACGGCGATCTGGGCGCCCCTGTTGTCGAAGAGCTGAACAGGCAGGGAGTCCGCCTGATCCTCATGAGATGCGCGGGATACAATAATGTGGATCTTGACACAGCGGCAAAATACGGAATCAAAGTTCTCCGCGTGCCCGGATATTCTCCGGAAGCCGTAGCGGAACACGCCATGGCCCTTGTCCTTACCGCCAACCGCCATACCCACAAAGCCTACATCAAATGCCGCGAAAATAATTTCGCCCTCAACGGACTTATGGGAGTAAACCTGTATCAGAAGACGGCAGGTATCGTGGGAACCGGTAAGATTGGTCTCGCCATGGCAAGGATCTGCCGGGGATTCGGTATGAAAGTCATCGCTTACGATCTTTTCCCAAATAAAGAGCTTGATTTCCTGGAATATGTTTCACTTGACGAGCTGTTCAGAAGAAGCGATCTGATCAGTCTCCACTGCCCCCTCACCGAGGAGACACATCATCTCATCAACGAAGAATCTATCGCGAAGATGAAAGACGGGGTGATCCTGGTAAACACCTCCCGTGGCGGCCTGATCAGGACAGACGATCTGATCGCAGGCATCCGCGACCACAAATTCTTTGCCGTAGGGCTTGACGTATATGAAGAGGAAACCGACTTCGTATATGAAGATATGTCGGAGCGCATCCTTCAGAGTTCCACGATCCAGAGACTCCTCTCCTTCCCCAACGTGGCAATGACTTCCCACCAGGGATTTTTCACCGAGGAGGCTCTGACCAATATCGCGGAGACCACTCTTCAGAATGCAGTCGCCTTCCGTGACGGAAAAGAATTAAAGAACGAGGTTCTCGGCTGATTCCCGCAGAAGCCGGATCTCTTTTGTCCACCCTTCATCGTCGTTGGGGGTTTCCAGAATAAAGGGAATCCCCTGAAGGGCCGGATGCGAGATCACCCGGACCAGCGCTTCCAGTCCGATATGGCCCTCTCCAATCTTCGCATGCCGGTCTTTATGACTTCCCATTTCATTCATACTGTCGTTCAGATGGACTGCCTTCAGTTTCTCAAGACCGATGATCCTGTCAAACTCCTCAAGAACCCCATCCAGATTATTTACTATGTCGTATCCGCCGTCCCACACATGACAGGTATCCAGACAGACCCCCATCTTGTCTTTTTTGTCCACCAGATCAAGAATCGCGCGGATCTCTTCAAAATTTCTTCCCACCTCGGAGCCCTTGCCCGACATGGTTTCCAGAAGCACTGTGGTAGACTGCCCGTCGGTAAGCACATCGTTCAGAATCTGTGCGATCTTATGTATCCCAGTTTCCGCTCCCTGGCCAACATGGCTGCCCGGATGAAAATTATAATAATTCCCCGGCGTATATTCCATTCTTTTCAGATCGTCGGCCATCGTCTCCCTGGCAAATTCCCGGAGATTCTCTTTGGCGGCGCAGGCGTTCAGCGTATAAGGCGCATGGGCAACGATCCTGCCGAAATGATGCTCTCCTGCCAGCGCAAGAAATTTCTCTATATCTTTCTCATTGATCTCCTTAGCCTTCCCGCCTCTGGGATTTCTTGTAAAAAAAGCGAAGGTGTTCCCGCCGTTGGCGATCATCTGGCGGGCCATGTTTTCATATCCTTTGGAAGAAGTCGTATGATTTCCGATGTACAGCATTTCTGTCTCTCCCTTTCATTTTATTTAACATCAGCCTATTGTATCAGACTTCCGGCAATATTACCAGATTCCAGATCGACATTTTTCGCGATTGTCCATTGACGGAAGTTTATGAACTCACTATACTGAGTTTATAATGATGTCGGGGCGAAGGGTCGGAAACCGCCTGATCCTGGCAAAAAAATGTAGTAACTGACAGGGGGCATTTATGAACGAAACACATAAGAAAAACGGAGTCAGAAAAACTCAGAAAAGAAAAGCCGCAAGTCCTTTAAAAAACACAGGGCAGACCAGAAACATTCACAGAAAAAACATATACAAAAAATCCCGTTATTACCGGGACCGCCGCAAAAAAATAATCGCCGCTCTTGGCATCGCCGGCGCGGTTCTCCTGCTTCTCGTAATTATCTTTGGCGCCCGGGCATGCAGCCAGGCAAGAAGCGGCTCTGCCGCCTCTGACGGGCAGAACACAAAGACCGGAACAGAGAACAGCCGGGAAAGCGCCGTATCCGGCAAAGAAGGATCCAAAGATGACGGTTCCGAGGCGCAGGACGAAACCGGCGGCGGACAGTCCGGGGAGACTTCCTCCCTTCCTGCAGAACCCGTTTCTCTGACGGTCAGCGTGGTTGGCGACTGTACTCTCGGCACTGACGAGAATTTCGACTACGACACCAGTCTGAACGCTTATTACGAAAGCTACGGTGCGGACTATTTCTTTTCCAACGTAAAAAGCATTTTCTCCGCAGACGATCTTACCATTGCCAATTTCGAGGGAACCCTCACCTACTCGGAGGAAAGGGAGGATAAACAGTTCGCATTCAAAGCTCCCCCTGAATTCGCGTCTATTCTGAGCGCGGGAGATATTGAGGCGGTGAACACAGCCAATAACCACAGCCATGATTACGGCGAACAGAGCTTCACAGATACCATGGAGGCGCTGGACGACGAAGGAATCGTCCATTTTGGTTATGATGAAACCCAGGTCATGGATGTAAAAGGCGTCAAAGTGGGGCTGGTCGGAATTTACGAACTGAACGACCATCTTGAAAGAACAGAACAGCTGAAACAGAATATTGCCAGAGTAAAAGAAGAAGGCGCGCAGCTTGTGATCGTGATTTTCCACTGGGGCAACGAAAAAGAGGAAGTTCCCGACACCAATCAGATGACGCTGGGACGTCTTGCCATCGACGAGGGAGCGGATCTTGTCTGCGGCCATCACCCCCATGTTCTACAGGGCATCGAGGAATATAAGGGCAAAAATATCGTCTACAGCCTTGGCAACTTCTGCTTCGGAGGCAATTCCTATCCCAGCGATATGGATTCCATGATCTTCCAGCAGACCTTTACCATCGATCAGGACGGCGTAAAAGCAGATAATGTGACCAACATTATCCCCTGCTCCATCTCCTCGGATTACAGCTACAATAACTATCAGCCCACTCCGGCGGAAGGTGAGGAAGCCGACCGGATCATGCAGAAAATCGAGAAACGCAGTTCATGGATTCCTCTTCCGGAAACCAGTTCGGACACGGAATCTTCCGATATATCCCAGTAAAATCCGGACATCTGATCTGCAGGACCATAGATAAAACAGATTCCTCCTGCAATATTTCCTAAAAAACACAATCGGGACAGATATGATTTCAGATCACATCTGTCCCGCTTTGTTTCTCATAATAAATATTCAGTTCCGCAGATTCTTCCTGTTAATATACCTCAGCGCCGAAAGGCATCAGCGCCAGCTGAGCCAGCTTAAAATGCTGAAGTCCAAAAGGTATTCCGATAATGGTAACGCACAGCGCGCAGCCCAGTATGGCATGTTCCGCTGCAAGCGGCAGTCCGGAAACGATCAGCCAGATGATATTTACCAGCAGTGAAACTGGGCCGCCTCCGTATCGTACTTCCTTCCCGAAAGGAAAGAAACTGAGTGACGCAAATTTAAAGCACTGCATTCCAATGGGAATTCCTATAATGGTAATACACCAGAGACAGCCGGCCAGGCACCAGCTCAGGCCGCTCAGCGCCCCTCCGAAAATAAACCATAACAGATTTCCAAGGCACCCCATACTCAGGCGACTGCTTCCGTATCTTCCGGAGCGGGCTCTGCAGTATTATCTTCTGCCGGCGCGGGCTCTGCTGTCGCGGCGTCCGCAGCGGAATCCTCTGTCATGCTTCCGTCGGCTGCCGTCGTACCTGTCTCAGCCGCAGACATACTGTCTGTTACAGACTGCAGCGCAGCTTCGATCTGTGATGCAAGCTCCTCCGGAAGTCCGGCTGTTTTCAGATTCTCCACAAAGGTATCCCATTTCATTCCCTGGATATAAGCGGTCATATCTTCCTCACTAGCCATGCTGAGTGCGGAATCAAAGGAAGCTTCCTCCGGAACTTCCACTCCGTCTCCATATCCGCCTGTTATGCTTAAGGTAGCCAGCGGGGAACCGGAGCTTGTTACGGAAAGATCGACCTGGCTGGTCTCTGCAGCCGCGTCAGAGGTCAATGTAATAATAAGACTGAACGCCGCCATCGGATTGGGGCTTTCTTCTGTTCCGTTATTGGGGAACGTTACATTGATCACACCGTTATAGTATCCTGATTTCTCCGGGTTGGTTTCCAGATTCTCTACTGTGATATCAGCGGCCTCCACTCCGTTATAGGCCAGAACGTAACTGCCGTTCAGAAGACCTTCTGTGGACTGTCCGGAACCCGTGAATGTAAGTGTAGTCGCCGAGCCATCGGAAAACTCAACAAGAAGGGCAGAATTTCCGTCCTGGGACGGACTCTTCCAGGTAAACAGCGGAACATATTCCGCACCGTCCGTCATGCCGAACTCACGTCCGACGATTTTGCCGTCGCCGTTCACCCATACCTTAGAGGTAAGCATGTCGGAACCGGCGTCCGTAGTTTCTGTATCCGCGCCGGTCTCTTCCCCTGTCTCCGCCTCAGGCTCTTCGGAAAGGTCTTCCAGCAGGTCGTCAATCGTGGACTGGAACTGAGTATACTGTTCTTCCGTTGCGACGCCCGCTTCCGTCCACTGATCAAAGATGGATTTCAGATCTTCGTCATCTCTTGCTTCCGTGAGAACAGCTTCTGCAATAACTTCAGTTTCTTTCTCGCCGATCTGTCCCTCGTATACGGTACAGTCCTCGCTGATCCCTTCGACAGAAACCGCTTCCTCCATGGATGCGCCTTCCGTCATATTATCGATGATCATACCGCCGTACCTGTTGATCAGAGAGCTGACCGTTTCGGAATCCGGGATATAATTCATGAAATCATGCATGATATTGTAATAAGTCTGTACCATTTCGGGTGAAACCTCTTCTCCGTTGGCGTCTGTCATCGTAAGCGGTACAGAAATCCAATCCTCAGAGAACTCAGGCATCTGTATATACTGCGCCAGGTTTCCCAGATCCATCATGATATTCATGGAGCAGAGATGAGCGTCGTTCATGAGAACGTCTACCGCCATGGCCTCCATACTCTCCAGAATAGAAACATCCATATCCAGACTGACAGAATTCAGCCAGGAGAAATCCATGGACGTAAGCATACCAAGCATGGATTTGCCGGCGTCTTCCGCCGTAAGAGTTATGGTAGAATTGCTGCCCTCTTTTGCCTTATCATATTCTTCCGCGTACATATCCAGATAATCAGCCGTACCGGAAGCGAACTTTTCAAGGGCCGCCTTTTCTGTCTCCTTATAGGAACCTGATTCTGCCGCCATTACCGTACTGGCGCCGGAAAGTACAAGCGCGGACGCAGCAAATGCGGCTATTGATTTCTTTGCAAGTTTTTTACTTTGATTCATGGGAATCCTCCTTCCTGATATTTGGTTTTACACAGCTCCATATTACCATAACTCTTCATTTTATACAACATAATCCGACATAAAATCCGACAAAAAGAAGCCCGCTGTACATCAGTCGGACTTCTTTTGCATCTTTCTCAATAATTCTTATCTTTCAGAAATTTCAGATTCATATATATAAATCTCAGCATAGACTGTTTGAAATCCGGAATATCCAGCCTGATTCCGGCGAATTCAAGAGCCTCCATCACAATAGCGGGCGCATGGCAGTATCCATATTTGCCCACCGCCTGATAATGTACGGTCATAAAGAGATCATATGCTTCATCTGAAGATATATGAAGGATTTCGCTGAATATGGCGTCAATCTCGTCCACCTGGCAGTGAAAGCTGTTTTTAAATTCAGAAAGCCGTTCAACGGTCACGTTGGTTTCTATAATGGACGACAGGATTGCGGAATATCTCAGATGTTCCGGATGGGCGCTCAGGATTTCCGCCCACACCCGGGCAAAAACTTCCGTATCGTAGCTGCAGCCCGCAGGAAACGCAGCCTTCAGCGCGTCAAAATATTCCCTGTATTTATCGGCCGCAAGCTCCAGAAAAATCTCTTCCTTTGTTGTCACATACTTATAAAGATTTGCCCGGGACCAGGAAAGTTCCTCCGCAATGGTGGTCAGTGTGATCTCATGATAGGGACGCTCAAGGAACTGTCTGTCTGCAGCTCTTTTGATCTCCTCCATCCTTGCCTCTTTCTGTTCCGCGCTTCTGGCCCGCATAAAATCCGCCATGATATTCTCCCTTCTTTCTTTATCACACTGACTCTGCCTTCCCGCCGGAAACGGATCTGTTCATTCCATTTTCCGGCGGGCAAGTCAGGTTTTTCATCCCAGAAGTTTCTCCGCTACAAGTTCCAGATTCTCGCGTATCTTAATATGCTGCGGGCAGACTTCCTCGCACTTGCCGCATTTGATACATTCTGTCGCCTGCTTTCTTCCATGGCCTGCCACCAGCCAGTCTTCCTGATGCTTCGCCATATCTCTGTTTCCATACAGTGTCAGATAATTCATAGCGGTAAAGGAACCGGAAATGCCGATATCGTTGGGACAGACTTTCGCACAGTAATTACAGGTGGTACAGGGGATCAGAGGAATCTCCGCAAGCGCTCTGCGGGCCTTATCCAGCACCTTTTTCTCTGTATCTGTAAGTCCTTCAAAATCTTTCATATAGGAAAGATTATCCTTCATCTGCTCCAGGCTGCTCATTCCGGAGAGGACGGTGATCACCCCTTCCAGATCTGCTGCGAAACGGATCGCCCAGGACGCCGCAGAAGATTCCGGTTCCGCATCTTTCAGGATCTTTTCCACAGTCTCAGGCGGCGTGGCCAGCATGCCTCCCTTGACAGGTTCCATGATCACCACCGGTTTACCGTGTTTTCTCGCAACTTCATAGCAGGCTCTGGACTGCACTGCCGGATTCTCCCAGTCCGCGTAATTGATCTGGAGTTGCACAAATTCCATTTCCTGATGAGCGTTCAGGATCTCTTCCAGTTCTTCCGGAGTGGAATGGAAAGAAAATCCCACATGCTTTACCAGTCCTTCTTTCTTCTTTTCCAGTACCCAGCTCCACATATCATATTTATCAAAAAACTGCGTACGGCTCTCTCCCAGATTGTGGAGCAGATAAAAATCAAAGTATCCCGCTCCTGTCTGCTTCAGGGATGTATCAAACTGAGCAACGGCTTCCTCTCTTGTCCTGCAGTTGATCCATGCCGCATTCTTTGTTGCAAGCTGGAACTTCTCTCTGGGATACCGTTCTACGAGAGCCTGGCGGATCGCGTCCTCACTGCCGGCATACGCCCAGGCCGTATCAAAATAAGTGAATCCTGCCGCCATAAATTCATCTACCATAGCTTTCGTTTCCTCGATATCGATCGCTCCGTCCTTCTGCGGCAGACGCATAAGTCCAAAACCCAGTTTTCTGATTTCTTCTCCAAGATATGCCATAATTTTCTCCTTTCTGGAAACATAATGTTTTTTACAGTACTTATAAGTTACATCTCGTTTCTTACAATCAGAATATAACATTTGTTTCAAAATGTCAATAAGAAAAGGAACCCTGTTTTACCATGGTTCCTCGTCTGCCAGCCAGTTGTCTCCTGTTTCATAATCGATCTCAACTCCCGGCTCCACATTATATGCAAAAACATGAAAACTGATTCCCTCTCCGTGATCTTCCACAGAACAACCTTCCATCTCCACGCCTCTGGCAACCAGCTCGTCGCCCTCAAAAACAGGCGTCACCTGATAGAGAACGTGATTATCGGTCCTGTCTATGTATTCCGCCACCATATTTTCGAAGGGGAGCATACCGTTCACATTCATATAACGCGTGCCGGTAATAAGATTCTCCTCGTTGGCGTTTTCTCCGGTGAGCTGGAAACCAATCAGATGACACCTGTTATAAAGGCTCTCGCCGTCCACAAAGTCATATTCTGAATGCTGCCATCCCGTAGGTTTTACTTCACTGATACTTTCCCTTTTCTCTGTAGGCATCAGATCCTGTCCGATATTGGCGCAGGCTGTCTGACATCTTCCAAGCCCGTCCAGTTCACTGTAGCTCTCAAAGGACGTCTCCGTCATCTCCTCCTCCGGAAAATCCGGTTCGTTATCATTGATATATACATAAGGCTTTCCGCTGTATTCCGGAACCTCCTCAACGGATTCTATAGGTTCGGAAAGATAATACGCCTCTCCACCGCCGCTCTGTGGAAATCTGTCGTAAAACAGAAGAATGACACAGATCAGGATCAGCGCGGGAATACTGATCTTTGCCTGTGTCCGCCGGTTTCTCCCGGATCCTCTTCTCCTTCTTGCAGCCATATCCTCACTCCTGTCTTTGATTTCTCAATGTTGTAATTATAGCAAAGACCTGATGCAGTGGCAACAAAATCCGGCGGATTCCGCAGAAATATTGACATTCCTGATTCTGCCTGCTATATTTACTTTGATACACAAAACATTTGATAATGCCTGTATTACAGGACACAGATTTCAGGTATTTTTTAATCGGATATTTTATACAGAAAGAAGGCAACAGACAACAATGAACCCATTAAGAAAAATCTACTGCAGGACCTTTCAGAAGGTCTTTCATATTGCAATCCCTTTCCTTCCATACCGGAAGCCGAAGATCGTCGGCAGCGTCAGTGAACTTCCCGATATCATCCGCAGGCACAAATGCAGCCGGGTCCTCATCATCACAGACCAGGGAATCATGAAACTGGGACTTACCAAACGTCTTGAAAAAGCGCTGAACCGCGCGGAAATCCCCTATACGCTTTACGACCGTACGGTAGCCAATCCTACTACTGTCAATGTAGCGGAAGCGCTGGAACTGTATATTCAGGACGGATGCGACGCCGTCATCGGATTCGGAGGCGGTTCCAGTATGGACTGCGCCAAGGCGGTCGGGGCAAGGGCGGTAAAACCGAACCAGTCGCTTGCCAGAATGAAAGGAATCCTCAAAGTCCACAAAAGACTTCCGCTTCTGATGGCTGTCCCCACCACTGCGGGAACCGGAAGCGAAACAACTCTCGCGTCAGTGATCACAGACGCCGAGACCAGACATAAATACGCCATCAACGATTTTCCGCTGATCCCCAGATACGCTGTACTGGATCCGAAAGTCACCTTGAGCCTGCCGCCCTTTATCACAGCCACCACAGGCATGGACGCTCTTACCCATGCAGTCGAGGCTTATATCGGAAATTCCACCACGATTGATACCCGAAAAGACGCCCTCAAGGCCGTGAAGCTGATTTTCGAAAATATCGACGACGCATACTCCCACGGAGACGATGTTTCCGCAAGAAGGAATATGCTTCACGCTTCCTTCTATGCAGGATGCGCTTTTACCAAGTCCTATGTGGGATACGTTCATGCAGTCGCCCATTCCCTCGGCGGCGAATATAACGTGCCTCACGGTTACGCCAACGCCGTGATCCTTCCCATGGTACTCAGAGAATACGGTTCAACCATTACCGCCAAACTCCGCAGACTGGCTCTTTCCGCCGGTATCGCCCAAAAAGATACGCCTGCTGAGGAAGCTGCGGAAAGTTTCATCTCCGCCATTGAGGATATGAAGAAACGTTTCGGGATCGGCGACACCATTCCGGAAATTCAGGAAACGGATATCCCCAAGCTGGCACATTATGCGGATAAGGAAGCCAATCCGCTCTATCCTGTGCCGAAGCTTATGGACGCCCGCCAGCTGGAGAAGTTCTATTATATGCTGATGGAGAAGCCGGAATCTGAAACAGAATCCGGTTCCGATAATAAAATTTCTGATAATGCAGAAAAAGAAACCGAACAGGAGGCCGATACCAATGAATGAAACAGAGATCAGAGAACTGGTTGAAAGACAGCGTGCTTATTTCCTGACCGGGGCCACCCTGCCTGTGGAGGCGCGTATAGAAGCCCTGAAAAAACTGAAAGCCTGCATTCAGGAACACGAACAGGAAATCAACGAGGCGTTGAAAGCTGATCTGGGAAAAGGCGCTTTTGAATCCTATATGTGCGAGACAGGCCTTGTCTTAAGCGAACTGACCTACATGATCAAAAACACGCCGGAATATGCAAAAGAGATCACGGTGCGCACCCCTCTTGTGCAGTTTGCTTCCAGAAGCTACAAAAAGCCGTCTCCATACGGCGTGGTGCTTATCATGAGCCCCTGGAACTATCCGTTCCTTCTCAGTATCGATCCGCTGGTTGACGCCATTGCCGCCGGAAACACTGCGGTGATAAAACCCAGCGCCTACTCCCCCAATACCGGCAGAGTCATCGACAGGATCATAAGCCTTTGCTTCGACCGTTCCCACGCCGCGGTTGTCACCGGCGGGCGGGAGGAAAATACCAGCCTTCTCAACGAACATTTTGATTATATCTTTTTCACCGGAAGCCAACATGTGGGCCGGGAGGTTATGACAAAAGCAGCGCGCCATCTTACCCCCGTCACGCTGGAACTGGGCGGCAAAAGCCCCTGTATCGTGGATAAAACCGCCAATCTGAAGCTTGCGGCACGAAGGATCGTATTCGGAAAATTCCTGAACTGCGGACAGACCTGCGTTGCTCCGGATTATATCTACTGCGACAGAGAGATCAAAGACGACCTGATCCGCTACATCCAGAAACAGATCAGAAAACAGTTTTCCTCTGCGCCGTTAGACAACAGAAATTACGGAAAGATCATCAATGAAAAACATTTCAACAGGATCATGGGGCTGATCGACGCCGAAAAAGTCGTATACGGCGGAGACAGCAGTCCGGAAACCCTTCAGATCGCTCCTACGGTTATGGACAACGTTACGTTTGAGGACGCCGTCATGCAGGAGGAGATCTTCGGTCCTGTCCTGCCTGTTCTCACCTATGATACACTGGAGGAGGCAGTGGCGAAGATCAACACCATGGCCCATCCTCTGGCGCTTTATATCTTTACCTCAGACAAAAAAGCTGCCGAACTGGTCACTTCCGGATGTAATTACGGCGGCGGATGTATCAACGACACCATTATCCATCTGGCGACCACAGAGATGGGATTCGGTGGTTTTGGAGAAAGCGGCATGGGATCCTATCACGGAAAACAGGGATTCGATACCTTCACCCATTACAAGAGTATTGTAGACAAGAAGACATGGATCGACCTTCCCATGCGTTACCAGCCTTACAGAAAAATCAATGAAAAGCTGATAAGAAAATTCCTGAAATAAAGTTTTCTTTCCCAGCAGCCAAAAGGGGAAGTCGGTTAATACCGAATTTTATCCCCTGACACGCAGGAAAGAGAC
>DSLMC04103__coassemble_226_pt1 | contig 106376 bp, 86 predicted proteins | sample DSLMC04103__metabat2_low_PE_036 | metagenome-assembled genome bin DSLMC04103
CTGATGGAGGGCAAAATGACAGATCAGAACAGAATGGCGGAGCAAGCCCTGACCCAGGGCGGCGGCATCCTGAGATTAACACCTACATGGGTTCCGAGATCCTTCTGCAGACCAGGTAAACGTATTAAACTGCATCCGGATGACTATTTTGTGTTAGGTCAGAGGGGCGGTATTGACGAGAGATGGTTTTCTTCTACCACATGGGCGGAAAACGGACCGGGAACGCCGGAGGATGAAGGCTTAAGTTACGTGGCTTTAGATGAGGAAGGAAAAGAAAAAATCCTTCTTCGTGATGTAGTAGATCTTCTGGGAGCGGAAGTGATCGGAGAAGCGCTCTGGAATAAATATCATCGCTGGCCGATGTTCTCCAAGTTTTTTGACAATGCGGGCCCCCTTCCCCACCATATTCATCACCGGCAGGAACATGCCGCAAGAGTAGGCGCTTCCGGTAAACCGGAAATGTATTTCTTCCCGGCTCAGATGAACAATCACGGAGGCGAATTTCCCTTCACCTTCTTTGGTTTTAACCCTGAAACCACAAAGGAAGAAGTTCTGGAAGCTTTGAAGAGCTTTACAAAGGGAGATAATAAGATACTGTCTCTTTCAATGGCCTACAAACTGGATCTGGACACCGGATGGGATGTACCGCCGGGAGTGATGCATGCGCCCGGAAGCCTCTGTACATATGAACCGCAGTTCGCTTCCGATGTTTACGCAATGTATCAGTCAGTTCTTATGAATGGACAAATCGTCGGTGAAGATCTTCTCTGGAAGAATACTCCGGAAGAAGAAATCGGAAATTACGAATATCTTCTCGATGTGATTGACTGGGAACGCAATGTGGATCCTGAGTTCCATAAGAACCGCTTTATGAAGCCGATTCCTGTAAGACCGGAAGAGGAAATGAAAGCGGATGGATATATGGAAGAGTGGATCTGCTATAAATGCGAAACAGTCTGTGCAAAACGTCTGACGATCCTTCCGGGACGCACAGTGACTATTAAGGACAGCGCTCCTTACGGGCTGATCTGTCTGGAAGGACACGGAACCTTCGGAAAATGGGAAATTGAATCTCCGGCGCTGATACGTTATGGAGAACTGACCCATGACGAATACTTTGTCACAGAAAAAGCGGCAAAAGAGGGCGTGGTCATTACGAATCCGTCCAAGACAGATCCGATCGTGATCCTGAAGCATTTTTCAGAGAATCCGGATCTTGTAATAAAATAAGACTTTAAAAAGGAGGAGAGGAATCTTGGCAGGCAAATACATACTGGAAGCCAAAGGGATTGATAAATCTTTCTCCGGAGTAACTGTTCTGAAAGGAGCGGAGCTGAATATCGAGCCGGGAGAGCTTCATGCACTGATGGGAGAGAACGGCGCGGGTAAGTCCACTCTGATGAAGATCATCATGGGAATTTACACCAAGGATGCAGGAAGAGTTATTCTGGACGGACAGGAGACGAATTTTAAATCTGCCAGAGAGGCGCTGGACGCGGGGATTTCCATGATCCATCAGGAGTTGAGCCCTATTCCGGAAATGACAGTTGCCGAGAACGTATTTCTTGGCAGGGAGCAGAGGAAAATAAAAGGTCTTCCTTTTGTGGACAAGAAGGAGCTGAACCGGAAAACACAGGAGCTTCTTGAAGAGTATGATCTCAGTGAATTTATTAAGCCCAATATGAAGATGAAGGATCTGAATATCGCGCAGATCCAGATGATGGAGATCATTAAGGCGGTATCCTATAATTCAAAGGTCATCATCATGGACGAGCCTACTTCTTCCCTTTCAGAAAAAGAAACGGAAACGCTCTTCCGCATTATTGATAATCTGAAGGCAAAAAATGTGGGAATCATTTATATTTCCCACCGTATGGAGGAAGTCTTTGAACTGGCGGACAGAGTTTCTGTACTTCGTGACGGACAGTTTATCGGCTGCGTGAAGGTTGCGGACGCGTCAAGAGAACAGCTCATCAATATGATGGTAGGCCGTGAACTGGAAGGCGGTTATCCGCAGAATACGGCGGAAAAAGGCAAGGTTGTCCTTGAACTGAAAAATTTCACCAGAAAAGGCGTATTCAAAAATGTCAATCTTCAGGTACACGCCGGAGAGATCCTTGGAATGGCCGGGCTGGTAGGAGCCGGACGAAGCGAGGTAATGAGAGCGCTGGTAGGCTACGATAAGCTGGATTCCGGAGAAATTATCCTGGAAGGTCAGAAGATCGAGATCAAACATCCCCACGATGCTATCAAGCACCATATCATCATGGCCTCTGAGGACAGAAAAGAACTTGGGCTCGTGCTCTGCAGAAATATAAAAGAGAATGTCTCCCTGCAGAATTTTGACAAAATGTCATCAGGAAGCTTTATTAATAAGATCAAAGAGAGCCAGCTTGCAAAACAATACACAGAAGAAATGGCAACGAAGATGAACGGCATCGGAGATCTTGTGTCCAGCCTTTCCGGAGGCAACCAGCAGAAGGTGGTACTTGCGAAATGTCTGTTGTCTGATCCGAAGGTGCTTATTATGGACGAGCCCACCAGAGGTATCGACGTGGGAGCAAAAGCAACGATCTACAACATCATGATCAATCTTGCAAAGCAGGGAATTGCGATCATTATGATCTCGTCAGAAATGCCGGAGCTGATCGGCATGAGCGACAGGGTAGTCGTTATGGCCGAAGGAGAAGTGAGAGGCGAGCTGGTGGGCGAGGAAGCAAAATCCCAGCAGGTAATCATGAATCTAGCGTTTGGAGGAGAATGAAATGACACAGAAAAAAGACATGGGCAAGATCCTGAGACAGTTTGGTCTTGTGTTTGTGGCCCTTATTATCATCATCTTTATGAGTATTACGTCAGACGTATTTATGACAAGTCAGAACATCATTAATATTCTGAGACAGATTGCTATTAACGGTATCCTGGCAGTTGGTATGACCTTCGTTATCCTGACCGGAGGCATCGACCTTTCCGTTGGTTCCGTGGTTGGTATTACAGGCGTTATTGTCGGCTCCTTTCTGCAGAACGGTACAAACTGGATCCTGGCAAGCCTTATAGCACTGGTGATTTCCATTGTCTGCGGTATCATCAACGGATGGCTGATCGCATATATCGGTTTCCAGCCGTTTATCGCAACACTTTCCACTATGACGATCGGAAGAGGTTTTGCGCAGGTATGGTCTGACGGAAAACCGTATATGATCTCTGATCCGGCGTTTAAACAGATCGGCCAGGGCTCTTTCCTCGGTATTCCGATTCCGATTTTCCTGCTGGTAATCTTCTGTGTGATCGGTCTTGTTATCCTGATGATGACTACCTTCGGACGTTATGTATTCGCTATCGGCGGAAATATGAGCGCTGCAAAACTTTCCGGTGTCCGCACACAGAGAATCCAGACCATGGTGTATGTGTTCTCCTCCATCTGTGCATGGATGGCAGGTCTGATCCTTGCGGCACGTATCAGTTCCGGTCAGCCGAACGCAGGAGAGTCCTACGAGATGGACGCCATCGCAGCTACCGCTATCGGCGGAACCAGTATGAACGGCGGTATCGGATCTCTTACAGGAACGATCATCGGTTTCATTATCCTTGGTCTTCTGCAGAACTCCATGAACCTGATGAATATCAATTCCTTCTGGCAGCAGATCGTGAAAGGTATCCTTATCATCGTGGCAGTATTCCTGGATATGAGAACAAAAGGAAAGAAGAACTAAATCTTACATATTTATAAACAACAGAATAAAGCGAAATTTAATATCACAGCGATATTAAAAAATAAAAATTCATTTTTAAGGAGGAAAAGAAATGAAAAAACAGATTATCGGTACTTTACTGGCAGTATCCATGGTGGCATCTCTGGGAGCAGTCAACGTAGCGGCAGAGGAAAACTCCGATATTACCATCGGATTCTCTTCCAAGGACAATTCTGATATGTTTGTTGCAGCTATCGCAGACGCTGCTGAGGCAAGAGCAGAAGAGCTGGGTGTAGAGCTTCTGGTATATGATGCAGGCGGCGATGTAAACAAACAGATCAGCGACTGCGAGACTCTGCTGGCATCCGGCGTAGACGCCCTGATCGTAATTCCCCAGAGCGTAGAGGGAAGCGCACCTGTTGTTTCTATGGCAAACGATGCAGGCGTACCTATCGTTGTTGACAACGGCGATATCGCAGACACCAACTACACCGCATTCGTAGGCTGTACAGACCAGGAATCCGGCGAACTTCTGGGAACATGGTTCATTGAGAAATCCGGCCTGAAAGAAGGCGACAAGGTAGCGATCATTGAAGGACCGATGGGACAGTCCGGACAGGTTGGACGTATGGCAGGATTTGAAGAAGTAGGACTTCTTGATTACTTCGATGTAGTTGCAACTCAGACAGCAAACTGGAAGAGAGACGAAGCTATGGCTCTTGCAGAGGACTGGATCACCACATATGGCGACGAGCTGAAAGCGATCATCTGCGAGAACGATGACATGGGTATGGGCGCTCTGGCAGCAGCACAGGCAGCAGGACGCGACGACATCATCATCGGCGGCGTAGACGGACTGGAAGACGCAGTTCAGGCAGTAGCAGACGGAACCTATGGATGCAGTATTCTTCAGGACTCTGAGGGACAGGGATCTGTTGGCGTAGATGTAGCTCTTCAGATCATCAACGGCGAAGAATATGAAAAGGATACAAGAATCCCGTTCCATACCATCGATGCTGACAATGTAGAAGCTTACATGGAAGGCGGATTAGAGGCAATTTCCGGTGATGATGCAGCGGCAGAGGATGACGCAGCGACGGAAGAAGATGCGGCAGCAGAAGAGGATGCAGCAGCAACAGAAGAAGCAGCGGCAGATGACGCGGCAGCAGAAGAAGACGCAGCAGCAGATGACGCAGCAGAGGAGACTGCTGAGGAATAAAAGTGAATCTATAAGACAGGATTGACAGAAGCAAGGCACCGCGGGCAAAGAAATACAATAGAAAGGACTTTGCTGCGGTGCCTTTTGGTTTTCATGAAAACCGAAAACTATGAAACAGCACAGAGAAAGGGACGATATTATGCTTAGAAATATACCGAAAATCCTTCCGCCGGATCTGGTGAAGGCTATGATGGAAATGGGGCATTCAGATATGATGATTATCTCAGATGCAGGTTTCCCCGGCACAGCGCATGCAAAGAGAATGATCCGGATGGACGGGGTTATGATTCCGGATCTGCTGGAAGCAGTTCTGCAGGTATTTCCCCTGGACAATTTTGTTGACAATCCGGTACGGCTGATGAGAAATCTTCCCACAGAGCCGGTTCCGGAAATCTGGAATACCTACAGAGAGCTGCTGAATAAGTACGACAAAGACGATGCGTTCCATGACTTTGATTTTATTGACCGGCTTCCTTTCTATGAAGTGGCGGAAAAAGCTTATGTGATCGTACAGACCGGCGATGAATCCCGCTATGGAAACATTATTCTGCAGAAAGGAATATGCTGAAGTCTTATGAATTATCAGAATGAGAAAAAATATATCGGCCACAGAGACCAGCTTATGAAGGTAAAACGGGTCCGGATGCAGGAGGGAAAGGCGGACGGCGTGGAGATGATCGACGTGCAGAACCGTTCGGGAATGCATTTTGACGTGAATGTAAGCCGCGGAATGGACATTCCCTACCTGGATTTCTGCGGGGAAAATATAGGATTCATTTCCCCATGCGGAGTAGTGGCGCCGGAATATTTTGACGATAAAGGACTTGGCTTTCTGAAAAGCTTTACTGCAGGCTTTCTGACTACCTGCGGTCTGAAGGTGGCGGGGGCTCCCTGTGAATACGAAGGAACTTCTTACGGCCTTCATGGAAATCTTTCTCATACTCCGGCGGAAAATGTAAGCTGCAGGATTGAGGAAGAGGGGGATACTCCCTGCGCGGTAATAAAAGGAATAGTTCGCGACGCGGTAATCTTTGGAGATAAGATGTCCCTGGAAAGGGAGATAAAATGCTTTTATAAAGAACGGAAGTTTACGATCCATGATAAAGTGACAAATGAAGGGTACAAGAAAGTGCGGCAGATGCTTCTTTATCACTGCAATATCGGCTATCCCATTCTGACGCCGGACAGCGAAGTTTATATTCCGTCTCTGGAGGTCAAAGCCCGCAACGCTCATGCGGAGGAAGGCATTAAAAACTGGATGGAGCTTCAGGAAGCCGATCCTGACTATGAGGAGATGTGCTACTACCATAAGCTGAAACCGGATGCGGACAATCACTCTGTCGTAGCTGTTTATAATCCGGAGCTGGAGCTGGGTATTGCCATAGAAATCGACCTGGACACGCTGGATCATTTTGTCCAGTGGAAGATGATGGGAGCAGGAGATTACGTGATGGGTCTGGAGCCGGGAAGTTCTACCATCGATGGCATTGAAGACGCCATTGAAAACGGCTCCATGAAATATCTGGAACCGGGAGAAAGCCGGGAATATGAGCTCACCTTCCACATCCTCAAAGGAAGAGAAGAGTATGAACAAATAAAAGTTACAAAGTAACTTTTATTTGTTCAACCGGAAGAAGCAAAGCGGATTACGGTTATCCGAAAGATAGTAAAGCAAAACCTGAATACGATGTATGCTGGTAAGAGATATAGAGCAACAGAAAACAGGAGGTTATTGACATGACAGAAAAAGAATTGATCATCAAGGCAGGCGAAGAGCTTGACGCAAAGCTTGCCGAGGCGAAAAAAACAGGAAACCTTGTAGTAAAGAACGCAACGGAAGATGAGAGCGTGATTCGTTCTACCTTTGAAAAGGGAGAAGGCGTGTTCCGTCTGTTCCCGGCATTTGTACCGAGAAGATTCGGAAAAGCAGGACACAGACTGAAACTTCATCCGGACGATTATTTTGCGTTTGGTATGGCGAGAGGCTCCATCACAGAACGCTGGTTTGCTTCTACGATCGCCGCGCAGAACGGAGAAACGGCAAAAGCCGACGAAGGTATGGCTTATGTCTGCGTGGATTATGACAGCGACGAGAAATTCTCTCTGAGAGACGCGGTAAAGGTTCTCGGCGCGGAGCTGGTTGGAAAAGAACTGATGGAGAAATACAACGGATGGCCCATGTATTCCAAATTCTTTGACAATGAGAATCCGCTGTTCCATCATCTGCATCTGACGTTTGAGGATGCGGCAAGAGTGGGCAAGCTGGGAAAACCGGAAAACTATTATTTCCCGAAACAGCTTAACAACTACTTCGGCGAGGCGAATTATACATATTTCGGTTTTGATCCGGATGTGGATCCTGAAGAGATCAAAGAAAGAATCCGCCATTTCGCGGACGACGATACAAGGATCACCGAGCTTTCCAGAGCTTACAGAGTAGAGCTGGGCACAGGCTGGTATACACCGGCAGGCGTTATCCATGCACCGGCGTCTGTTCTGACCTATGAGCCGCAGTGGAATTCTGACGTAAACTCCGTATATGAGAACATCGTATCCGGCGAGGTTTATCCTCCGGAGATGCTGGACGAGGAACTTCCGGAAGACAGGAAGGACGTGGAAGACGTATTCAAACTTCTTGACTGGGAGAAGAATGTGGATCCGCATTATAAGAAACACTACTTCCGTAAACCCATCGTAGAGACCGAGACAGACCAGTATGTACAGAAGTGGATCACCTACGCGAATCCGTACATCGCCGCAAAAGAGCTGACCGTTTATCCGGGACAGACTGTAACCATTAAAGACGGCGCGGCTTATGGCTGTATCTTTGTTCAGGGCCATGGAAAATTCGGCGTATACGCGGCGGAAGCTCCCACCCTGCTTCATTTCGGACAGCAGAGCACAGATGAATTCTTCGTATCCGAGAAGGCTGCTACAGACGGAGTTACCATTACCAACATCAGCCCCGTAGAGCCCCTTGTGGTACTGAAACATTTCGGACCCAACTGCCCTGGCGTTCCCCAGGAAGTTGCTGAATAATCAGTTCTGAGCCTCCGAAGGGGCGGGCTTTGATACAGGAGGTCCGGGATACTCCTCCCTTTTTTACCGGTATCCCGGACCGATTGTTTCTTTATTATTTCATAAAAAAGCGGTATAATGGACCATATAGGAACATGTAGCGTATATGAAATAAAAAGCTTAGTGAAAAGGAGTAGAACATGAAGTATTTATTGGGAATTGATAACGGAGGAACTTTCTCCAAAGCGGCTATTTTTGATGTGGACGGAAATCAGATTTCAGTGGCGAGCGTGCCTACAGTTACGCTTACGCCGAAGCCGGGATATACGGAAAAGGATCTGAACGAGCTGTGGGAAGTAAACGCACAGGCCGTAAGAAACGCGATTGAAAAAAGCGGCATCGATCCGAAAGACATTGCCGGCGTATCCTTCTCCGGAGCAGGAAAAGGCCTTTACATGATCGGATATGACGGAAAGCCTTCCTACAACGGAATCATGTCCACAGATACCAGAGCCTGGGCGCAGGTAGAGCAGTGGTATAAAGACGGGACAAACAAAAAAGTCTATGAGAAGACCTTCCAGGAGATCCTGGCCGTACAGCCGGTAAGCCTGCTGGCATGGTTCCGGGATAATCAGCCGGAGGTCCTGAAGAATACAAAATATATTTTTGCCGTAAAGGATTACATCCGTTATATGCTCACCGGAGAAGCCTACAGCGAATATACCGACTGTTCCGGCGGAAACCTGGTAAACATGGTGACGAAACAGCATGATAAGGAACTGATGGCTCTTTACGGACTGGAAGATTGCTATGAAAAACTTCCTCCGCTGAAATATTCTGCGGAAATCTGCGGCCATGTGACAAAAGAAGCAAGTGAAAAGACTCTGCTTCCCGAGGGAACTCCTGTGGCTGCGGGAATGTTTGACGTAAATGCCTGCGGTATTGCGTCCGGTCTGTCCGACGAGGATCAGATGTGTATGATCGCCGGAACGTGGAGTATCAATGAATTTATCAGAAAGACGCCGGTTACCAACGGTACGGTGGCTCTGAATTCCATGTTCTGTATGCCGGGATATTTCCTGATCGAAGAAAGCAGCCCCACATCGGCAGGAAATATGGAGTGGTTTATCCGTAATCTGATGAATTACGAAAAGGAAGAAGCCAGGAAAAATGGCGGCTCCGTATATGATATTACAAACGAATGGGTGGCATCTATTGAGCCACAGGACAGTAATGTGATCTTTCTGCCGTTTTTGAACGGATCTAATGAAGATGCTCTCGCGAAGGGAACCTTCGTGGGTCTGACGGCTTATCACAATAAAAAACATATGCTTCGCGCAGTATATGAGGGCATCGTATTTTCGCATGTCACTCATGTAAAGAAACTGCTCAGAAACAGAGAAGTACCCAGGAGCATCCGGCTTTCCGGAGGCGCGGCAAACTCAGACGTATGGGTACAGATCTTTGCAGACGCCCTTCAGATCCCTGTGGATGTGGTAGGCGATAAAGAGCTGGGCGCTCAGGGCGCCGCTATGGCGGCCGGAATCGCAGCCGGAATCTACAAAGACTATCAGGAGGCCATAAGCAGGACCGTACATATCACCAAAACCATAAATCCCCGTCCGGAATATAAGGAGATTTATGAGGAAAAATACGCGACCTACCGTGCGGTGATCGACGGACTGAGCAAAGCGTGGGAGCATTTTAAGAATTAAGCTCTGCAGCAGATAAAAGCGAAAGACAGAGCCGTTTCAGACGACGTCTGAAATATTGTGAAAAGATCAGTATTGTCCATTTTATGCAAATATTCCAAAAATAATTAAGAAAAAGAGGGAAAAATCATGTTTAAAATGGCAATCTTAGGCGCTGGAGCTATCGCACACAAAATGTCAAACACCATTTCTCAGATGGATAATGTAGAACCTTATATTATCGCTGACGTAAATATAGAGAAAGCAAAAGAGGTAGGAGAAAAATACGGATATACGAAGATCTGCGGTTCTGTGGACGATATTCTTGCAGACGACCAGGTAGATCTTGTCTATATCGCTCTTCCGCATTCTCTTCATTACAAATTTACAAAAATGTGCCTGGAAGGCGGCAAGAACGTTCTCTGCGAGAAATCCTTCACCGTAAGCGCTTCCCAGGCAAAAGAGATCCTTGCCCTTGCCGAAGAGAAAAAACTGCTTCTGCAGGAGGCGATCTGGACAAGATATATGCCTTCCAGAAAAATCATCGACGATATTATCGCCAGCGGTGTGATCGGAGAGGTTACTTCTCTTACCGCCAATCTGGGATATGAGTTAAGCGCGGTTCCCAGGATCTGGGATGTGAATTTCGCCGGCGGCGCTCTTCTGGACTGCGGCGTTTATCTGGTTCATTTCGCACGGATGATCTTCGGCGACAACATTACAGATATCAAGACTTCCGCTGTATTTAAGAATGGCGTGGACATGTGCGACAACATCACAATGATCTTTGACGACAGCAAAATGGCAACTATGCAGACGAACGTATACGCCGCGCAGAACCGTTCCGCGGCGATCTTCGGAACCAAAGGCTACATTGAGATTACCAATATCAACAATCCGGAAAAGATCGCGGTCTTTAACGATCAGTATGAAGAAATTGCTTCCTATCTTCCGCCTCAGCAGATCACAGGATATGAATATGAAGTCCTCGCCTGCATGAGAGCTATCCAGAACGGCGAGATCGAGTGCCCGGAAGCTCCTCATTCTGAGACGATTAAAGTTATGGAGATCATGGACGGCATCCGTCAGTCCTGGGGATATGAGATTCCGCTGATCTCCTGATAACCGGATGTAAAAAACATTGCAGGAGAATAATATGAGAGCATATACCCTGGGTTTATATGAAAAGGCAATGCCTTCCGATCTGACATGGAAGGAAAAACTGGAAACGGCGAAAGCGGCCGGTTATGACTTCGTGGAGATCAGTATTGACGAGACGGACGCGAAGCTCGCCCGTCTGGAGTGGACGAAAGAGGAAAGACTGGATCTGGTAAAGACCATGTATGAGGTCGGAATCCCCATCCGCACCATGTGCCTCAGCGGACACCGGAAATATCCCATAGGCAGCGGCAATCCCGAAACCTGTGCCAGAGGCATGGAGATTATGGAAAAAGCGATCCAGCTGGCGGACGATCTGGGAATCCGGATCATCCAGCTTGCCGGATATGACGTCTATTATGAAGAATCCACGCCGGAAACAGTAGAGCGTTTCGGGGAAAATCTGGCAAAATGCGAAAGAATGGCTGCGAAGAAGGGAATCATCCTGGGATTTGAAACAATGGAAACGGAATTTATGAATACGGTTGAAAAAGCCATGAAATACGTAAACCGTATCAATTCTCCCTACCTGGGTGTTTATCCGGATATGGGAAACATTACCAACGCGGCCAAAACCTACGGTACGGACGTGCTTGCGGATATCCGGACCGGCGTCGGCCATCTGGACGCCGTACACCTGAAGGAAACTGTGCCCGGAGTATTCCGCGAAGTTCCTTTTGGGACAGGACATGTGGATTTTCCGGCGGTGATCGCGGAAACCTGGAAAGCGGGAGTGCGCAGATATGTAACGGAACTCTGGTATACGGGAAACCCGGAATGGAAGAAAGATCTGGATTTTGCCGTTGGGATGATGCGTCCGCTTCTGGATCAGCAGGAGACGTAGGCGTCCGGTATCCGGGATGATGAAATCTCAGATACATCTTGGCTTTTGGAGCAGACAAGTATATAATAAGATACAGGAGCATCCGAAAATCATTTGTAAAGGAGAAGAACAATGCTGGAGAAATTAAAAGAAGAAGTTTACAAAGCCAATATGGATCTGCCGAAGTACGGGCTTGTAACATTTACCTGGGGAAATGTGAGCGGTATTGACAGAGAGAAGGGTCTCTTCGTGATCAAACCCAGCGGAGTGGAGTATGACAGCCTGAAACCGGAAGATATGGTAGTTGTTGACCTTCAGGGAAACAAAGTAGAAGGCGAATATAATCCGTCTTCCGACACAGCCACACACGTGGTTCTCTACAACGCGTTCCCCAACATTGGAGGAATCGTACATACCCATTCTCCCTGGGCTACAAGCTGGGCGCAGGCGGGAAGAGGAATCCCCTGCTATGGAACTACTCATGCGGACTACATTTACGGTGAGGTTCCCTGTGTGCGCAATCTTACAAAAGAAGAGATCGACGAGGCTTATGAGAAGAACACAGGCGTGCTGATCGCGGACTATTTCAGGGATAAGGATTATGAAGCCGTTCCTGCGGTACTCTGCAAGAACCACGGACCTTTCACTTGGGGCAAGGACGCTCACGAAGCGGTCCATAACGCGGTTGTCCTTGAGGAAGTGGCGAAGATGTCCTGCCGCTGCGAGATGATCAATCCGCAGGTAAAACCCGCTCCGCAGGAGCTGCAGGATAAGCACTACTACAGAAAACATGGTGCAAATGCTTATTACGGACAGATCAAGAAATGATCATCCGTTCATATAAGACAATGAAGCCGGATGGCTTCACAGAAAAGGGATGCCGGTAAGGCATCCCTTTTCTGCGGTGAGTCCTGTTCGGGTTACGGAAGCGTATATGGATAATCCGGCGCTTCCGGACAGTTCAGATATTCTTTCAGACAGTTGACAACGAATTCATGATCCGCGATGTGATACAGATTGGAAGCGATAACCGCGCCGATCACAGGGCCGCTCCCTTTGATGCGGATGGGAAAACCGCCGCCGCAGAGTGCGTAATCGGAATCTGCAAGCCCGTGGGTTGCAGGAGTGTCTCCATCCTGCTCAAAAATCAGGGCGGAGAGAAGAGAACTGCGTTCCATGAGTTTCACAGAATTAAATTTCCTTTCCATCCATTTCTGGTTCAGCAGATTCGTCCCGTCCGGGCAATGCTGGAACAGAATGCAGCCGTTGTTCATCCTTATGGATACGGCGATCGTAATGTTGTGTTTCTGAGCGTAGGAAACCATACATTCGCCCAGTTCCCATGCCGTGCGGTGATTGAATTCAGGAAACTGCAGAAGTTCTTCCTGTTTTTTCAAAATATCCAGATTCTCAGCCATATCTTTTTCCTCCCGTTATCTGTTATGATTTTTGCCGTGTTTTTTCTGTATATCAGCGAGCTTCGGGCGGCGGAGCTCACCGTGACAGAAAAAGGTTTTTTCGTATAGTATATTATACAGGAAAAACAGGCGCGCAGGCAAGGTAAAATATTTAACTCTGCTGACCTTTAGCATATTTTTGGAATCCCTGTGTGTTAATGTCAAGAAAATTACCGAACATTAACACGTACAGGAGACGCGGGCTATATGAAGATTTACGACTATCAGGGAAAGAAAAACGTGAGCGGAGAGATGATCAGGCAGCTGCGGATCAAAAAGAGAATGTCCCAGAGCGACCTGGCCGCCAGGCTTCAGGTGGAGGGCGTGATGCTGGAAAGAGACAGCATCAGCCGGATCGAGAGCGGGGCGAGATTTGTGGCGGATTATGAGCTGTTCATATTTGCCAAAGTATTCGGGGTGGAGATGGCGGAGCTTCTGGAACTCCAGAAGAAGCCGTGAAGAAGTATACAGAAGGCCGGGCGGTTTGATTTTGCCGGGTCTTCTTTATTTCCTCCTGTTATTCACAGGCGGTTTGTGTTACAATAAAACGGAGAATAACTTGCCGCCATACGGCGGCGGATCGGAGAATATATATGATCGAACTTGGAAAGAAGCAGGAGCTTCTGGTAGTGAAATCTGTGGAATTCGGAGTATATCTGGGCGAAAAAGCAGACGCGGACGCGAAGAACCGCGTGCTTCTTCCGGCGAAGCAGGTGCCGGAAAATACCCGGGAGGGAGACCGCCTGGAGGTATTTATCTATAAAGATTCAAAAGACCGTCTGATCGCCACTACAAGGGAACCGGTAGTGACGGTGGGAGAGACCGCCCTTCTTACCGTGCGGCAGGTGACGAAGATCGGGGCCTTTCTTGACTGGGGCCTGGAGAAGGATCTGCTCCTGCCCTACCATGAGCAGACTGTCCGTGTCCGCGAAGGACAGGAATGTCTGGTGGCCCTTTATGTGGACAAGAGCAGCCGTCTCTGCGCCACAATGAAAGTGTATCCTTATCTTCGCTCGGATTCCCCCTATCAGAAGGGGGATCAGGTGCGGGGAAGAGTGTATCAGATCAGCGACAATTTCGGCGTGTTCGTAGCGGTGGACGATAAGTATTCGGCGCTGATACCCGCGAGAGAAACGGCAGGGAAATACAGGCCCGGCGAGATTCTGGATCTTCGTGTGACCGAGGTAAAAGAGGACGGAAAGCTGAACGTTACCAACCGCCAGAAAGCTTATCTGCAGATAGACGAGGACGCGGAAAACGTGCTCCAGGTCATTGAAGAATTTGCCGGAGTGCTGCCCTTTGACGACAAGGCCGCCCCGGAAGTGATCCGCAGAGAGTTCGGACTCAGCAAGAACGCCTTTAAGCGGGCGGTGGGCCATCTTCTGAAAGAGGGAAAGATCGAGATCCGCGAGCGGAAGATCTATCTGAAAGAAGAATAATACACAGGCATTTTCCGGCAGGCGCGGGAGAATGTCACAGACAGAAAGAGTGGATTTATGAATTTTACACACCTTCATGTTCATACAGAATACAGTCTGCTGGACGGATCCAACAAAATATCGGAGTATGTGGCCAGAGTGAAGGAACTGGGCATGGACAGCGCGGCGATCACAGACCACGGAGTGATGTACGGGGTGATCGACTTTTACCGCGCCGCAAAGGCGGCCGGGATCAATCCCGTCCTGGGCTGCGAGGTTTACGTTGCTCCCGGTTCCCGGTTTGACAGAGAGGCGGGAAGCGGTGAGGACCGCTATTACCATCTCGTCCTTCTGGCGGAGAATGATCAGGGATACAGCAACCTGATGAAGATCGTGTCCAAAGGATTTGTGGAAGGATTTTACTATAAACCGAGAGTGGACCTTGAGCTTCTGGAGGAATATCATGAGGGGATCATTGCGTTAAGCGCCTGCCTGGCAGGCGAAGTGGCCCGTTTTCTCACCAGAGGAATGTACGAGGAGGCCAAAAAAGCCGCGCTGCGTTATCAGGATATTTTCGGGAAGGGAAACTTTTTCCTGGAGATGCAGGATCACGGCATCCCCGAACAGCAGACTGTCAACCAGCAGCTGATGAGGATGCATTATGAGACGGGGATAGAGCTGGTGGCGACCAACGACGTGCATTATACTTTCGCGGACGACGCGGATCCCCACGACGTGCTTCTCTGCCTGCAGACAGGGAAGAAGCTGACAGACGAGGACCGTATGCGCTATGAAGGCGGACAGTACTATGTGAAGTCCCCCGAAGAAATGGCGCAGCTTTTCCCATACGCCCTTGAAGCTCTGGAAAATACCCATAAGATCGCGCAAAGATGTCATGTGGAGATCGAGTTCGGAGTGACGAAACTTCCGAAATATGACGTTCCGGAAGGATACACGGCGTGGGATTATCTCAACGAACTCTGCCGGAAAGGGCTTGAGGAGCGGTATCAGCCGGTGACGGAGGAACTCAGGGAGCGTCTGGATTACGAACTTTCCACGATCAGAAATATGGGATATGTGGATTATTTCCTTATTGTATGGGACTTTATCAAATACGCCAGAGACAATGATATCATGGTGGGCCCGGGAAGAGGATCCGCCGCGGGAAGCCTGGTGGCCTATACCTTAGGCATCACGCAGCTGGACCCCATGAAATATGATCTTCTGTTTGAGCGTTTTCTGAACCCGGAACGTGTTTCCATGCCGGATATCGACGTGGATTTCTGTTTTGAACGGAGACAGGAGGTTATCGACTATGTGGTGCGCAAATACGGCAAGGATCGTGTCGCACAGATCGTTACTTTCGGTACCCTGGCGGCCAGAGGAGTGATCCGTGACGTGGGCCGTGTGCTGGATATGCCCTACGCCCAGGTAGACGTGATCGCCAAGATGATCCCACAGGAACTGAATATCACCATCGACAGGGCGCTGGAGATGAATCCGGAGTTTAAGAAGGCCTATGAAGAGCAGGAGGATATCCGCAGGCTGATCGATACGGCAAGGCGTCTGGAAGGCCTTCCCCGCCATACGTCCATGCACGCCGCCGGCGTGGTGATCAGCCAGAAAGCCGTGGACGAATATGTTCCCCTGTCCCGCGCCCAGGACGGATCCATCACCACACAGTTTACCATGACCACCCTGGAGGAGCTGGGGCTTCTGAAGATGGATTTCCTGGGACTGAGAACGCTGACGGTGATCCAGAACGCGGTGCACCTGGTGGAACAGAACCGGGGGATCCGTCTGGATATCCGTAAAATAGATTTTAACGACAGAAAAGTTCTGGACTCTCTGGGAACCGGCCGTACCGACGGCGTGTTCCAGCTTGAGAGCGCGGGAATGAAAAGCTTTATGAAAGAACTGAAACCGCAGAGCCTGGAGGACGTGATCGCGGGAATCTCCCTTTACCGTCCCGGCCCCATGGATTTCATTCCCCAGTATATCCGGGGTAAGAACCGGCCGGATACCATCCGGTACGACTGTCCTCAGCTGGAGCCGATCCTGAAGCCCACCTACGGGTGCATCGTGTATCAGGAACAGGTTATGCAGATCGTGCGTAATCTGGCGGGATATACACTGGGGCGAAGCGACCTGGTGCGCCGCGCCATGTCCAAGAAGAAAGCCTCTGTGATGGAGAAAGAGCGTCAGAACTTCGTTTACGGCAACGAGGAAGAAGGAGTTCCCGGATGTATCGCCAATGGAATTCCCGAGAAAGTGGCGAATAAGATTTATGATGAGATGATCGATTTCGCCAAGTACGCCTTCAATAAATCCCATGCGGCGGCTTACGCGGTGGTTTCCTATCAGACCGCTTTTCTGAAATACTATTATCCGGTGGAATTCATGGCCGCGCTGATGACGTCCGTAATCGAAATGCCAAGTAAGGTGGCGGAATATATCCTTGTATGCCGTCAGATGGGAATCCCGATCCTTCCGCCGGATGTGAACCGGGGGAATTATGGATTTTCTGTTGACGGAAACGGTATCCGCTACGGACTTTCCGCTATCAAAAGCGTGGGAAGGCCGGTGATCGAAGCTCTGGTAAAAGAAAGAGAGGACAGAGGTCCTTTCCTTTCCCTGAAAGATTTTGTGGAGAGGCTTGCGGGAACGGTCAATAAAAGAGCCATAGAGAACTTTATCAAATCGGGAGCGCTGGACTGTCTGGAGGGGAACCGCAGGCAGAAGATGACAGTTTACGGTCAGATCGTGGACAGCGCCGCCCAGGAGAAGAAGAATACAGTTGCCGGACAGCTCAGCCTTTTTGATCTGGCGGGAGATGATGTGAAGAAGGATTTCGAGATCCGGATGCCGGATGTGGACGAGTATGACAAGGACACGCTGCTGGCTTTCGAGAAAGAAGTTCTGGGAATCTATCTCAGCGGACATCCTCTGGAACAGTGCAGAGATATCATGGAAAAGATGATAACCGCGAAGACCACGGATTTCCAGCCGGAGGAGGACAGCGGGATCCCCAAAGTCCGCGACGGGCAGAAAGTGATCATAGGCGGTATGATCGCGGATAAAACCATCAAATATACAAAGAATAACAAGGTGATGGCTTTCCTTACCATAGAAGATCTGGTGGGAACGGTGGAGGTCGTTGTTTTCCCCAGAGACTATGAAAAGTGGAACACGCTTCTGCAGGACGAGGCGAGGATCTTTATCCAGGGACGCGTCAGTGCGGAGGACGAAAAGGCCAGCAAACTGATCCTGGAAAAAGTGAGAGCTTTTGACGATATGCCGAGAGAGCTGTGGATCCAGTTCAGAGACCGGGAGGACTACGGCGGCAGCGAGCAGGAGCTGATAGAATATTTAAGAGGGAATCCCGGACATGACAGCGTTGTGATCTACCTGAAGGATGTGAACGCCATGAAGAGACTTCCCGCAGCTTTCCATGTTAAGATCAGCGATTCCTGGATGGAAGGACTGAAGAAAAAATATGGGGAGTCCAATGTTAAAGTTGTGCAAAGAGTATTGAAAAACTTCTGAAAATGCTTTAAACTATAACCGAATATGTGTGGAACAGATAAGTGTCGGTCTTCTGTTTCCTGACAGAGGATCAGAATATGGAGGAATGGAATCATGGCAGAAAAGAAGATAAAAACTATCGGCGTGCTGACCAGCGGCGGGGATGCCCCGGGAATGAATGCCGCGATCCGTGCGGTTGTCCGGAGAGGTCTCAGCAGCGGCCTGAATGTAAAAGGTATTTATAAAGGATATAACGGACTGTTAAATGAAGAGATCATAGATATGACTGCCAAAGACGTATCTGATACCATCCAGAGAGGCGGTACGATCCTGTATACCGCAAGGTGCGCGGAGTTCCGCACGCCGGAAGGACAGGAGAGAGGAGCCGAAGTCTGCAGGAAACACGGGATCGATGGCCTGGTTGTCATCGGTGGAGACGGTTCTTTCGCAGGCGCGCAGAAGCTGGCCAATCTGGGTATCAATACCATCGGAGTTCCCGGTACCATCGACCTTGATATTGCCTGTACAGAGTACACCATCGGATTTGACACGGCTGTGAATACGGCTATGGAGGCGATCGACAAGGTGCGTGATACTTCCACTTCCCATGAGCGCTGCAGTATCATTGAGGTAATGGGCCGCAACGCCGGTTATCTGGCTATGTGGTGCGGTATCGCCAACGGCGCCGAGGACGTGCTGATCCCGGAGAAATACGACTATGACGAGCAGAAGCTGATCAACAATATCATCGCAAGCCGTAAGGCGGGCAAGAAACATCATATCATTATCAACGCCGAGGGCATCGGCCATTCCGAAGCCATGGCGAAACGTATTGAGGCGGCTACGGGAATCGAGACCCGCGCAACCATACTGGGCCACATGCAGCGTGGCGGAAGTCCCACCTGCAAGGACCGTGTATACGCGTCCATGATGGGAGCGCTTGCCGTGGATCTTCTTGTTCAGGGCAAGACCTGCCGCGTCGTAGGATACCGTCACGGTGAATTTATGGACTTTGATATCAATGAAGCGCTTGCTATGAAGAAAGACGTATCTCCCTACATGTGGGAGGTATGTAATTCCCTTTCTCACAATTACAAAAAATAATGGCATTTCCGTCAGAAATGCCGGACAGACAAAATCTTTACAGGAGACCACCGTCAGGCGGTCTCCGTTACGTATAAAGGAGCATCCATGATCACAAGCCTTAAGAATCCGCAGATCCGGAATATTATCCAACTGAACCAGAAGGCAAAAGAGCGGAGAGTACAGAAGCTTTTTACTGCGGAAGGAAGGAAGATGTTTCTGGAGGCGCCGGCGGACTGGGTGGAGAAAGTGTATGTCTCCGAAACCATGGAGAAGGACGAGGAGCTGATGGCCCGGGTACAGAGGTTTCCCATGGAGACGGTTTCCGATACGGTCTTCCGTCAGATGTGCGACACGCAGACGCCGCAGGGGATACTCACCGTTCTGCGGTCCCCGTCCTATGATATGGAGGATCTTCTGCGGAAAAAGAACCCGCTTCTTATGATCCTGGAGGATCTGCAGGATCCCGGCAACGCGGGAACAATCCTGCGGACAGGAGAGGGAGCGGGAGTCAGCGGGATCTTCCTCACCAGAACCTGTGTGGATATTACAAATCCCAAGGTGATCCGGGGTACAATGGGATCCATATACAGGGTGCCTTTTTTCTATGTGGAGGATGTGCCTTCCCTGAAAGAAATGCTTAAGGGAAGAGGAATCCGTTTTTTTGCCGCTCATTTACAGGGTAGAAATCAGTACTATGAGGAATCCTATCAGGGAGGAAGCGCCTTCCTCATCGGCAACGAGGGAAAGGGTCTTACGGAAGAGGCCGCGGAAGCGGCGGATTGCCTGATCCGTATTCCCATGGAAGGACAGGTGGAATCTCTGAATGCCGCCATGGCAGCGGGGATCCTGATGTACGAGGCGGCGCGTCAGCGGCGGACGGGGAAGTGACAGGAGGGATATTATGGAGTTTGCAATGGGACCGATAGCATGGCTGGTACTGGTCGCTGTCCTTCTGGTGATCGAGGCGGTTACCGTAGGGCTGACGACGATCTGGTTCGCGGGAGGAGCGCTTGTGGCCGCGGTTGCTTCCTGGCTGGGAGCCGGGGAGATCGTGCAGTGGATACTTTTCCTGGCGGTATCGCTGGTGCTTCTGATCTTCACCAGGCCGGTGGCGGTGAAATATATGAACCGTAAGGTTTCCCACACGAACGCCGACAGCCTGATCGGGAAGAAGGCCGTTGTGATCCAGGAGATCAATAACCTTGCGCAGACGGGACAGGTGAAGATCAATGATCTGGAGTGGATGGCAAGGACAGAGAATGACGACAGCGTCATTCCGGAGAAGACCATAGTTGTGATCAGAGAAATAGAGGGTGTCAAACTGATCGTAGAGGAAGAAAAGGAGGGTTAAATCATGGGTGGACTTATCTTTGTTATCATTATCTGTATTCTGGCGCTGTGGATCCTGGCGTCCTGTATCAGGATCGTGCCGCAGGCGTACGCGGTTGTCCTGGAGAGACTGGGCGCGTACCGGACCACATGGAATACGGGAATTCATTTCAAGGTGCCTTTTATCGAGCGTGTTGCCCGTAAGGTCAATCTGAAAGAGCAGGTTGTAGATTTTCCGCCCCAGCCTGTTATTACCAAGGATAACGTAACTATGCAGATCGATACGGTGGTGTTTTTTCAGATCACGGATCCCAAGCTGTTTGCCTACGGCGTGGAGAATCCCATCATGGCAATTGAGAATCTGTCGGCTACCACCCTCCGGAATATCATCGGCGATATGGAGCTGGACGAGACTCTCACCTCCCGCGAGGTGATCAACACCAAGATGCGCGCGTCCCTTGACGTTGCCACAGATCCCTGGGGTATCAAGGTCAACCGCGTGGAGCTGAAAAACATCATTCCTCCGGCGGCCATCCAGGACGCTATGGAGAAGCAGATGAAGGCGGAGCGTGAGCGCCGTGAGGCGATCCTGATCGCGGAAGGCGAGAAACGTTCCACCATCCTTGTGGCGGAAGGTAAGAAACAGTCCGCGATCCTTGACGCGGAGGCTGAGAAGCAGGCGGCGATCCTCCGTGCGGAAGCGCAGAAGGAGCGTATGATCAAAGAGGCGGAAGGCCAGGCGGAGGCTGTTCTGAAGGTGCAGAACGCCAATGCGGAAGGTATCCGCATGATCCGCGAGGCGGGAGCCGACAAGGCGGTGCTGACGCTGAAGAGCCTGGAGGCCTTCATGAAAGCTGCGGACGGCAAAGCCACGAAGATCATTATCCCGTCTGAGATCCAGGGCGTGGCCGGTCTGGCGTCCTCCCTGAAGGAGATCGTTACTGAGAACAAGACGGAACAATAAGAGGAAAATATGCGGAGGCGGCGCAATCGCTGCCTTTCGCTGAAATAAGAGGAGAGATTATTATGAACTTAAAAGGACGGAATTTCCTGACACTGAAGGACTTTACACCGGAGGAGATCACTTATCTTCTGGATCTTTCCGCAAAATTCAAGGCAAAGAAAAAAAGCGGAGAATCTCATGAATACCACAAGGGCAAAAACGTTGCCCTGATTTTTGAAAAAACAAGCACAAGAACCCGCTGCGCTTTTGAAGTGGCGGCTCATGACCTGGGAATGGGAACCACTTATCTGGATCCGTCAGGTTCCCAGATCGGCAAGAAGGAAAGTATCGCGGATACAGCCAGAGTCCTGGGAAGAATGTACGACGGTATCGAGTACCGCGGTTTCGGACAGGAGATCGTGGAGGAGCTTGCGAAATACGCGGGAGTTCCTGTATGGAACGGTCTTACCAATGAATATCATCCCACACAGATGCTGGCGGATATGCTTACGATCCGGGAGCATTTCGGGAAACTTAAGGGCATCAGCCTTGTATATATGGGAGACGCCCGCTACAATATGGGAAATTCTCTGATGATCGCCTGCGCGAAGCTGGGAATGCATTTCACAGCCTGCACGACGAAGAAATACTTCCCCAATGAGGAACTGGTTGCTCTCTGCCGCGGCTGGGCTGAGGAATCCGGCGGAACCGTCACTCTCACAGAAGATGTGAAAGAGGGGACGAAGAACGCGGATGTGATCTATACAGACGTGTGGGTTTCCATGGGCGAACCGGACGAAGTGTGGGAAGAGAGGATCCATGATCTGACGCCCTACAAGGTAACGGCTGAGGTGATGAAAAACGCAGGGGAGAACGCGATTTTCCTGCACTGCCTGCCTTCCTTCCATGACCTGAAGACAAAGATCGGCAAAGAGATGGGAGAACGTTTCCACCTTACCGATATGGAAGTGACGGACGAGGTGTTTGAATCCCCGCAGTCTCTTGTATTTGACGAGGCGGAGAACCGTATGCACACCATTAAGGCAGTGATGGCTGCCACTCTGGGAATGCCGGAATAATGGAATCAGATATGTACGATCAGAATACAATTACAGAAGCAGTACATACAAAATGGGCGGGCAAAACCGTCCATTTTGTAAAAGAAACAGATTCTACCAATGAATGGGCAAAACAGCTGTCGCGGCAGGGGGCTCCCCACGGAACCCTCGCGGCGGCAGAATTTCAGTCTGCGGGAAAAGGAAGGCTGGGACGGATATGGAAAGCGCCGGAAGGAAGTTCGGTGATGATGTCCCTTCTTCTGCGCCCCTCTTTTGAACCGCAGTACGCGTCCATGCTTACGCTGGTGATGGGGCTGAGCGCAGCCCGCGCTATCGGGGATTCCGGTATTGACGTATCCATCAAATGGCCCAATGATATTGTGGCCTCCGGACGGAAGCTCTGCGGGATCCTTACGGAGATGGGGCTGGAGAACGGGAAGATCCGGGAAGTGGTCGTCGGCGTGGGGATCAATGTAAATACAGAGAGCTTTCCGGAGGAGCTTGCGGACAAGGCGACGTCCATGTATCTGGAAACCGGAAAATATACGGACAGAAACCGGCTGATCGCCGGTGTGCTGGAGAATTTCGAGCAATACTATGAGAAATTCGTCCGTACCTGCGATCTTGGCGGCATGCTGGAGGATTACAACAGGCTTCTCGCCAACAGAGACAGGCCGGTGCGGGTCCTTGACAGGCAGAATCCCTTCGAGGGAACGGCTCTCGGGATCAGCAGCACAGGGGGGCTTCTTGTGCGGACGGAAACCGGGGAGATCCGGGAAGTCCGGGGCGGAGAAGTGTCCGTGCGGGGTCTGTATAGTTACGTCTGAGAGGAGTAAAATATGTATCAGGACAAAGTTGTGCTCTGCGGCGCCAGCGCCTATGAGCAAAAATATTATTTTAATCAGGATTTCGATTCGCTGCCGGAGGCGGTAAAAAAAGAACTGCAGATCATGTGCGTCCTTTATACCGAGGAGATCGGCGGGATCCTCACGCTGGAGTTCGACGAGAACGGAAGCCTTCAGTTTAAGACAGAGGCGCTGGACGCGGACGCCATGTACGATGAGATCGGCAGCGTGCTGAGGATCAAGAAACTGCAGACAGAGAAGAGAGAGCTTCTGGAAGCGCTGGAAATGTACTACAGAGTATTTTTCCTGGGGGATATTCCCGAAGAAGTGGAGAAAAATGTGGATAACGGAGACTGAGGCATGAAGGGAAAGTGGAAAATCGGCAGTGTGGAGATTGAGAATCCCTTTGTGCTGGCTCCCATGGCGGGGATTACGGATCTGCCATTCCGTCTGCTCTGCAAAGAGCAGGGACCGGGCCTTCTCTATACGGAGATGGTCAGCGCCAAGGCGATCTCCTACCATAACAGAAACACTGTTTCCCTGATGGAGACAGATCCGAAAGAGCATCCGGTGGCGCTGCAGCTTTTCGGCAGCGAGCCGGAGCTGATGGGAGAAGTGGCGAAGAGCATAGAGGACCAGCCTTTCGATATCCTTGACATTAATATGGGATGCCCGGTGCCGAAGGTGGTAAACAACGGCGAGGGTTCCGCCCTTCTGAAAGACCCGGCGCTGATCCGGGAGATCATTAAAGTGGTTTCCGGCGCTGTCAGGAAGCCTGTCACTGCGAAGATGAGGATCGGATTCGAAGGAGCCGACGTTGACCCGGTGGAGATCGCCAGAATCATGGAGGACGCCGGAGCGGCCGCCATAGCCGTCCACGGGCGTACCCGGCAGCAGTATTATTCCGGCCGGGCGGACTGGGAGACGATCCGCAGGATCAAAGAGGCGGTCTCTGTTCCGGTGATCGGCAACGGAGATGTGGATTCTCCGGAGAAGGCGGAAGCCATGTTCCGGGAGACCGGCTGCGACGCGGTGATGATCGGCCGGGCAGTGCGGGGAAATCCCTGGATCTTCCGGGAGATGAACCATTATTTTGCCACGGGAGAGCTTCTTCCCGGACCGTCTCTGGAGGAGCTGAAGGAAGAAATACTCCGTCACGCCAGGATGCAGATCGAGAAAAAAGGAGAGTACACAGGGATCCGGGAAATGCGCAAGCATGTGGCCTGGTATACGGCGGGAATGAGGCACAGCGCGGGGATCCGGAGAGAGTCGAATCTTATCTCTTCGTACGGGGAGCTGGAAAGGCTTCTGGAGCGGTTTAACGCTTGACAACAGGCGGTGTTTTCGGTATAATACATGAATTGTGAATATCAGATGTCTCATCTGTATTTTGAAAGGGAGTAAGGTATTATGGAAGAAAAGAAGAACTTACTGACTTATGCAGGACTTCAGAAATTAGAGGAAGAGCTGCATGACTTGAAAGTGGTAAAAAGAAAAGAAGTAGCGGAGAAGATCAAGGAAGCCAGAGAGCAGGGAGACCTTTCCGAGAATGCCGAGTACGACGCAGCGAAAGACGAACAGAGAGATATCGAGGCACGAATTGAAGAAATTGAGAAAATACTGAAGAATGCGGAAGTCGTGGTTGAAGATGAGGTTGATCTGGACCGGATCAGTGTTGGCTGCAAGGTGAAGGTTTACGACTACGATTTCGATGAGGATATGGAACTGAAGATCGTAGGATCTACAGAGGCCAACAGCCTGGAAGGCAAGATCTCCAATGAATCTCCGGTAGGCAAGGCTCTTATGGGCGCTCATACAGGAGATGTGGTTGAAGTGGAGATGCCCGCCGGTATCATGAAGTATAAGGTGCTTGAGATCCAGAGAAACATCTGATCCGTAAGGCCGGATAAGAGCCGGCACCGATTAAGAGTGGAAAGCTAAGAGCAGCGCCGCCGCGCGGAGGAGAGGATTCCCCTGTGCTCCGGCGCTGTCTTCAGAAAATGAATAAAATTAAGGAGGCACGAAAGTGGCAGAGCAGAAGAAGCAGGAGCAGGATCTGAACCAGATCCTGAAGGTACGCCGGGAGAAGCTCTCCGAGCTTCAGGCAAACGGGAGAGATCCCTTCAAAATCGTAAAATATGAAGTATCACATCACAGCCAGGATATCAAAGACCATTTCGAAGAGCTGGAGGATCAGACAGTAACCGTGGCAGGACGTATGATGTCCAAGCGTGTCATGGGAAAGGCTTCTTTCTGTCATGTGCAGGATCTGAAGGGAACCATTCAGTCCTATGTGGCAAGAGACAGTCTGGGCGAAGAAGCATATAAAGATTTCAAGAAACTGGACGTGGGCGATATCATCGGCGTAAAGGGCCAGGTATTCCGGACGAAAACAGGAGAGATCTCCATCCATGCTTCCGAGATCACTCTTCTGTCCAAGAGCCTTCAGGTGCTTCCGGAAAAATTCCACGGCCTGACCAACACAGATCTCCGCTACCGCCAGAGATATGTGGATCTGATCATGAACCCGGAAGTAAAAGATACCTTTATCAAGCGTTCCAAAATCATCAGCGCGATCCGCAGATATCTTGACGGACAGGGCTTCATGGAAGTGGAGACTCCCATGCTGGTGTCAAACGCCGGCGGCGCCGCGGCCCGTCCTTTTGAGACACATTTCAACGCTCTGGACGAGGATCTGAAGCTTCGTATTTCTCTTGAGCTTTATCTTAAGAGACTGATCGTAGGCGGTCTGGAGAGAGTATATGAGATCGGACGTGTATTCCGGAACGAAGGTCTTGACACCCGTCACAATCCGGAATTTACCCTGATGGAGCTTTATCAGGCGTATACAGACTACAACGGCATGATGGATCTTACAGAGAACCTGTACCGCTTCGTGGCACAGGAAGTCCTGGGAACCACGAAGATCGTATACAACGGCGTGGAGATGGATCTCGGCAAGCCTTTCGAGCGTATCACCATGGTTGACGCTGTGAAGAAATATGCCGGGGTTGACTGGAATGAAGTGGAGACGCTGGAGCAGGCGAGAGAGCTTGCCAAAGCGCACAATATCGAGTTCGAGGAGCGTCACAAGAAGGGCGATATCCTGAACCTCTTCTTTGAGACTTATGTGGAGGAACATCTGATCCAGCCTACATTCCTGATGGATCATCCGATTGAGATCTCTCCTCTTACCAAGAAGAAACCGGAAAATCCGGAATATGTGGAGCGTTTCGAGTTCTTCATGAACGGCTGGGAAATGGCGAACGCCTACTCCGAGCTGAACGATCCCATTGACCAGAGAGAGCGTTTCAAAGCACAGGAGGAACAGCTGGCTCAGGGCGACGAGGAAGCCAACACCACAGACGAAGACTTCCTGAACGCTCTGGAAGTCGGCATGCCGCCCACAGGAGGAATCGGATTCGGTATCGACCGTATGGTGATGCTGCTTACAGATTCCGCAGCCATACGTGATGTGCTGGCCTTCCCCACGATGAAGAGTCTGGGCGGTTCCGACAGCAAAAAGGCGGGAAAAGCGGAAAATACTGTTTCCGCCGGCGCAGACGCGGCAGTTTCGGCTTCTTCTGTGAAGCTTGATCTCTCCAAGGTGAAGATCGAGCCGCTGTTTGAGGATTTTGTGGACTTCGATACTTTCAGCAAGTCTGATTTCCGTGTTGTGAAGGTGAAAGCCTGCGAGGCAGTGCCGAAGAGCAAAAAGCTTCTGCAGTTCACACTGGATGACGGAAGCGGCGTTGATCGTGTGATATTAAGCGGCATCCATGATTATTATGAGCCGGAAGAGCTGGTAGGAAAGACCTGCATCGCGATCACCAACCTGCCGCCCAGAAAGATGATGGGAATCGATTCCTGCGGTATGCTGATCAGCGCTGTATATGAGTATGACGGCCATGAGGGACTGAACCTTCTGATGGTGGATGATGGTATCCCGGCAGGGGCGAAGTTGTATTAAAAAATAATATCAGAATATCAGGACGCTTTTTGAAAGAAGATTTCAGAAAGCGTCCTTTTTTGTTAGGCCAAGGGCCTGTTTCCAAAGTTCCGTTTTTCGTGTTCCGAAAAACGGAACTTTGGAAACAAAAAAACCACCTGCTATGCAGGTGAGTCAGCATTGCTTTAGCTTACAGTAAAAAACCTCCTGTGATACAATAATGTTGGTTCGCCAACCGCATTAAAGTACAAAGGAGGTATCCATATGGATAGTAATAGTTTATCACATACGAAATGGAATTGTAAGTACCATATTGTATTCGCACCGAAATACAGAAGAAAAATTGTATATGGTCGATTAAAACAGGATATAGCCAATATTCTAAGTATGTTGTGCAAACGAAAGAATGTACACATAATAGAAGCTGAAATCTGTCCAGATCATGTGCATATGTTAGTAGAAATCCCACCGAGCATGAGTGTATCAAGCTTTGTAGGCTATTTAAAGGGGAAAAGTACATTAATGATATTCGAGCGACATGCAAATCTCAAATATAAATATGGGAATCGTCATTTCTGGTGTCGTGGATATTACGTAGATACTGTAGGGAAAAATGCAAAAAAGATACAAGAGTATATTCAAAATCAATTAAAAGAAGATTTAGAATATGATCAAATGACACTAAAGGAGTATATAGACCCGTTTACGGGTGAGCCAGTAAAGCCAAAGAAGTAAGGAAGAGCCTTCAAGGGCTCTCTAAGTAAATGATGTTGCGGCTGGCGAACTTTTCGATGAGTCTTTAGACTCCAGTGCCGGTAATGGGCCCTTATAGGGCCAGAACAAACCACCGGCTAAGCCGGTGGTTGTGATTTATATGAGTGATAAGTAATAAAAGTGCAAAAATTGTACTTCGGACTGGGACTGCAATATGAAATTTATAAAAGCAGGATAATGATATTAGAGGATGCAAAATATTGATAAATCGTATAAAATATAATATAGATTACTATTTTATAATCAATATCCTAAGGAATAAATATATTTGAAATAAAAAAATAAGGAGAGAGATAATGCAGGATGATCATGCAATAAAGGAACTTTTGAGTGCCAAAGAGGGAGAGCAGATACAGTTCAAGGAAGCAAAAAGTCGATTTGATTCTTCCGAGGCAGCCCGCATTTGTTGCGCTCTGTCAAATTGAGGCGGCGGGAAACTTGTATTTGGAATATCGGATAAACGTCCCCGTCAAGTTGTAGGAAGCGCTGCTTTTGATCAACCGGAGCGTACAAGAAAAGGTTTGATTGACAAGCTTTATGAAGAAACAGGAGTGGATTTCTCGGGCACGCGGAGAAATACAAGTCCTAATGCGTGAATTAAAAGAACAAGGCAAGATTTATGTTGAAGGAAAAGGAGCAGGTGCAAGATGGTTTGCTGAATGAAAGGTCTAATCTCCTATCTGTGGAAATGGTGGTTGTGGCTTAAATTGCAACTGGTTGCAATTTAGTTGCAATTAATTGCAATCAATTACGCATTTTTAATTTACAGCATACAATCAAACCAAACTGGATTGACGGAAGAAGAACAGAAACTAAAAAGAGCTGGAACCAGCCGTAAAGGGTGTTGGGAAGTTTTGGGGGGAGGAACCTTACTGTGGTTGAGATTTCAAAGAAAGACTGGAAGTTGTACCGTGAGAGGCTGCCCGGATGGCAGGAGCATTTCATGGAGCGGCTGATGAAAGAATATATCGAATTGCTGAGCAGTCCGGGAAAAGCATCTGATCATTTCTGGGAGCTGGAGGAGCGGATCCGGACAGACAAGAAAAATCCGGGCGTTCTGATACAGGTAAGGAAATCGAGCGCAATCTGGGATATTGCTAGATTCGTGGGACATGGAATTATCACTATGGATGAGTTGGATGGGTTCAGCGAGGATTTAATTGAAGCGGTAAAATTAATCCTGAGCAGATAAGGCTGGTTTCGGAAAAGAATCAGAATTCGAAAACATATGTATAGTGCTTGAGGTTTGCGCGAAGGATCATGCGGATTTCTGCAGCTTTATGGCACCAGGAAGAAAAAGGGGGCAGAACAGGTAAAACCTATTCTGTCCCGATTTTTTTCAGTGCCTCCAGCGTTGCGTCGAGATTTTCTTTGTGCCAGTTTCTGGGAAAGATAAGATGTTTCAGAGTGGTTTCGCTTCCCAGAAAGCCGGAAGTACGAAAGCCGCTTAGTTCTTTCTGCTGTACGGATAAAACGATATCATCTTTATCTGTCTCAATAATGAGAAAATAATTCAGTCCTTTCGGCTCCACAGTGATCTTCCTGATCTGGGAAAAGGGAATGGAAAGAGTGACTTCTTTTTTGATCCCATAGGACATTTTGCTGTAGGGGACGAATACCAGCTCATTCCGGCAGATCTGCAGTACAAAAAATTCTGTGCTTACGGTGAAGAATTTTGCGATGGCGTCGCTTAAATTTGCCGGAGCATAGGATACAATGATACTCTGATTCTCGATGGGATCATAGCCGGCCTGCCGGATAATCTCCCATACGGTTGTTTCTTTTGGCATGATGAATAACCTCCTGCTTCTGTCTTTTGCAGATAGTATGACACAGCATATGGTATTTTGGAGGAAATCTGCCGGGAAAGAGGTTTTGGTGCCTAAACGGCATTCAGCTCCAGAAGCATCTGTTTTGCCTTGCGGGAAAACAGGCAGGTTTCACCATTGGAGAAAACCACTTTCCGTTCTTTTGCATCCAGATATTGGATATGTTTACTGTTTGCCAGATAGGCCCGGTGTATCCGGAGGAAAGTTTTTCCCAACTGCTGTTCCAGTTCCTGGATGCTTCCGGTGAAATCCAACTGTTCCTTCAGGCCATGCAAAATGATGCGGTGGCTTCTGCTTCCGGTTTCAAAAAAGAGAATCTCATCCATAGGGATATGACGAACGGTATCCATAAATTTTACTGTAAAATATTCACGGGTATCGTCTTTTTCATTCTGCATCCGTTCCACGACAGAAGCCAGACATTTACGGATTACCGCAAACATTTTCTCACGGTCGTCTTTTACAATGTAATCCAATGCCTCCAGTTGATAGCGGAACGTTTCAAAAGCAAGTTCTCCAAATGCGGTCACATAGACCAGGAATCCTCTGGGATCCTCCCGGCGGATAGCCTGTCCAAGAGTAAAGCCTGTATATTTGTCATCTTTTAAATCCACGTCCAGAAAATAGATTCCCCGCCGTTTGTTTTTGCGCAAAGCGTAAAGGAGTTCTTCCGGGCCGGCGCATGCTGCCGCGATTTCCATATCATATCCGGAGATCAGAATTTCTTTTTTAATCTCCCGGCAGAGAGCCTGACGGATATCAGGTTCATCGTCACACAGATAAATAGGAATCATATCTTTTTCCTCCCGTCTTGCCGATCAACAGTTCCTGTACAAAAAATCCGTTTTCCTGTCTGGTGTAAGAAACAGCGTTTTCATAACGATTTATAATCCCGCGAAAGCTGGCAAGGCCGTTTCCGCGTCCCTCTCCTTTGGTGGAATAACCATCCTCCCAGATCCTGGCAAGAGGGATGGATCCTTCAAAGGAATTGCGGATAATTATGCGTATTGTCTCTTCTGTCTCATGGAAAATTGCCGTTACTTCTCTGTCTTTTGTCTTTTCGGCAGCTTCCGCCGCATTATCAAGAAGAATTCCCACTGCCCTGCACAAGTCTCCGGAGCTTATCCCGGGATTATGGAAAGGAGCGGGGATTTCCAGATGGAAAGAGATATTCTTTCTCTGCATTTCGGTTGTTTTCAGAATCAGGAGCCCCTTCAGTTCGGTAATCTGGATGTTCCCCATCTGGGTAATCTGAAAAATCTGTTTTCCAACCTGCCGCTCAAAGTCTCCGGTCATCCGGGAGATAAACTCCTGTACCGATTTCAGATCTCCTGACTCGGCCTGAAGACTGGCTCCGGCCATCATATTGCGGAAATCATGGCGGAAAAGACGGACTTCCTTCTGAACATTTTCCAGATTTTGAATATATAGTTTCTGCTGATGTATGTTTGTGTTCTGTTCTTCAATCCTCTTTCGCTGAATGTCACAGCGGAAGGTATAATTCAGAACTCCATAGAGCAGAAGGACAAAAAGTACAGAGACCATAGGATTGCTGTTATTCAGATACGCTCTTTCGTTTGTGAGTTCCGTCGCGATCAGATCAAGACCGGGAGCTGCAGGAAACAGCAGCCACCAGTATTTACTTTTTCCGTTTTCAGACAGGATGCTCTGATACTCCCGAAACAGTTCATTTCTCCGGATGATCCAGAGAATGAAAAGCGCGGGAAGGAGGATGCCGATACTTTCGGTGAAAAGGTAGGCTGCCAGATCTTTCGGAACGGTGAGATCATAATTTCGGCTTAAAAATATGCCGTTCAGGGAGGAAACGGCACGGGATAAAAAGTTCGATAATCCTGCAGTGGCGAATGTGTGCTTCCATGGGATGCGGTAAATCCCTTTGACAGCCAGGGCCCATGCCCCTGTTTCCAGATAAATTTCTGTCAGGGAAATAAAAAGTGAGTGGAACATGTCCATCAGAAAGAATAAGGAGGGCAGCGGGACTATGAGAAGCATATATGGGAAGACCCAGAGAAATGCTTTTCTGCGGTTCGGCTTTTGATTCAGCAGAGAGGCGGTTACAAGCAGGTTAAACAGATAAAGGAACAGTGTCAGGTAAATATTAAGTAGTGCTATGGTAAGAAAATTCAGATCCATTTTGCTATAATTCCTTTGACAGTTATTTGACGCTATACTAACGCTATTATAATCAATCGCAGCGGGAGTAGCAATAGGATTACAGATTTCGGGAGGCTCTTTTCTTTTCGGCAAACAGTGCTATAATAGAAATGTTTGTGATCAACAGGGGAGAAAATCAGTAAAATGAAGAAAACAAATGATTTCGGCAGGGATTCGATTCCCTTGCTTGTATTGAAAATATCGATTCCGTTTATGTTCGCCCAGTTTGTGAACGTGCTCTACAGTATCGTGGACCGGATCTACGTGGGAAACATTCCGGTAACAGGCGCGGATGCTCTTGCCGGCGTCGGCGTATGCGCTCCGGTCGTGACATTGTTATCATCTTTCGGCACATTATTCGGGATTGGCGGATCTGTACTTTTTTCCGTACGGCTCGGCGCGGAGGATAAGAAAAATGCCCGGAAGATCCTGGCCAACAGTTTTTCCTATCTCATTATTGTGTCGCTGGCGCTTACGCTGATCTTCCTTGTCACGAAAGATCAGCTCCTAAACTGGTTCGGCGCCAGCGAGGTAACGTTTTCTTATGCGGACGCTTACATGACGATCTATACGGCCGGCACATTTTTTGCGCTTCTGGGAACGGGGATGAATTATTTTATTACAGCCCAGGGTTTTCCGCTTCTGGGAATGACGACAACCCTGATCGGGGCGGTTGTCAATATTGTGCTGGATCCGGTGTTTATTTTTCTCTTTGATATGGGCGTGGCGGGCGCAGCAGTGGCGACGGTGCTGGCGCAGATGTGTTCCTGCGCGTTTGTGCTCTGCACCCTGCGCCGGAAGAGGATGCCGGTTCCCCTCGCCATCGTCAGGCCGGACAGGGATACAGGCAAACGGATCGTGAAGATCGGATTTTCACCTTTCCTGATCCTGGCGTCGGACAGTATCATTATCATTGCTCTGAATGCGGTGCTCCAGTATTACGGCGGGCCGGAGTACGGAGACACACTGATCACCGCGGCGACCATCGTGCAGAGCTATATGCTGCTGATCACTTCGCCGATGCTGGGTATCACGGGCGGATCCCAGCCGCTGATCAGTTTTAACTATGGGGCGAACCGGCCGGACCGGATTCGGAAGACATTTTTCTGGGTGCTTGCGCTCTGTGTATGTTTTACTTCGGTCATGTTCCTGATCTCGCGGATCATGCCCCAGCATTTTGTACGGATCTTTACAGATGAGCCGGAGTATGCGAAGCTGGCTGTGTGGGGGATCAGAGTCTTCACGCTGATGATCATTCCGTTAAGCTTTCAGTATGTGATCGTGGACGGGCTGACGGCGTTGGGTATGACAAAGATATCGTTAAGTCTTTCTCTGACGAGGAAAACCCTTTATTTTGCCGCGACCTGCCTGATCCCGCTTATATGGACGGCGCAGTCCGCTTTTTATGCGGAACCTTTTGCGGACGGCGCGGCGGCATGCCTTTCATGTGTGACATTTTTCTTTATCTATCGGAAATATCTGCGGGGCGCAGGACGCCTCGGAGAGATCAGACTGTGAATATATCCCCGGGTCAGTATCTGGCCTGGGGATATTATTGTTAGGCCAAGGGCCTGTTTCCAAAGTTCCGTTTTTCGTGTTCCGAAAAACGGAACTTTGGAAACAAAAAAACCACCTGCTATGCAGGTGAGTCAGCATTGCTTTAGCTTACAGTAAAAAACCTCCTGTGATACAATAATGTTGGTTCGCCAACCGCATTAAAGTACAAAGGAGGTATCCATATGGATAGTAATAGTTTATCACATACGAAATGGAATTGTAAGTACCATATTGTATTCGCACCGAAATACAGAAGAAAAATTGTATATGGTCGATTAAAACAGGATATAGCCAATATTCTAAGTATGTTGTGCAAACGAAAGAATGTACACATAATAGAAGCTGAAATCTGTCCAGATCATGTGCATATGTTAGTAGAAATCCCACCGAGCATGAGTGTATCAAGCTTTGTAGGCTATTTAAAGGGGAAAAGTACATTAATGATATTCGAGCGACATGCAAATCTCAAATATAAATATGGGAATCGTCATTTCTGGTGTCGTGGATATTACGTAGATACTGTAGGGAAAAATGCAAAAAAGATACAAGAGTATATTCAAAATCAATTAAAAGAAGATTTAGAATATGATCAAATGACACTAAAGGAGTATATAGACCCGTTTACGGGTGAGCCAGTAAAGCCAAAGAAGTAAGGAAGAGCCTTCAAGGGCTCTCTAAGTAAATGATGTTGCGGCTGGCGAACTTTTCGATGAGTCTTTAGACTCCAGTGCCGGTAATGGGCCCTTATAGGGCCAGAACAAACCACCGGCTAAGCCGGTGGTTGTGATTTTATCCGTAATTCTATAGTGAAGAAAACAAACCTATTGCATAATCATAACCTGTAAGATTATAATTAGGTAATATTACTGGAAAATTGGGACAGAAAAAAGTGGACATTGGCGGAGAAAAACTATGTACCAACAGACATCTATTCTGATCGTGGAGGACGACGGGGTTCTTGCACAGGGGCTTAAAAGAGCCCTGAAAACAGAAGACCGGGAAATCAAAATCTGCGGGAAGCTCAGGGAAGCCCGGGAGATACTGAGAGACGGCCTGCCGGATCTTATGATCCTGGACGTGAATCTCCCGGACGGAAACGGGTTTGATTTTCTGGAAGAAGTGAAAAGGCAATGGCGATTTCCGGTAATACTCCTGACGGCTAACGATATGGAGACCGATATTGTGGCGGGGCTGGAAGCCGGCGCGGACGATTATATCACGAAGCCTTTCAGCCTTGCGGTGCTGCGCGCCAGAGTCAATACACAGCTTCGCCGGATGAGGGAGAATGGAGAAAAGCAGGAAACAGCGTGGGTTTATGGTAGGTATCGTTTCTGTTTCGACCGGATGGAGTATTCTGTGGACGGTAAACAGGTGGAATTGAGTAAAAACGAACAGAAGCTGCTCCGTATCCTGGTGGAAAATGAAGGACGCATTCTGAAAAGAGAAACACTGATCGACCGGCTCTGGACAGACGGCGCGGAATACGTGGACGAGAACGCTCTGTCCGTTACTGTGAAAAGACTGCGGAACAAGCTGGATGCGGGAGCGCAGATCGAGACGGTCTACGGATCGGGATACCGGTGGGTGAAGCGGTATGGATAAAATAAGTATACTGTGTATAGCAATCGCGGCGGCATGTGTGACGGGAAGCATGCTGTTCGTCATATTTCAGAACCGGAAACAGAGACAGATCACAGAACGACTCCGCCGGATGCTGGAGGCGGCGCAGGCAGGACGCTTCAGCGAGTCCGGTTTTGACGAGAGCGTTTGTTCCGCCCTGGAAAGCGAGATGGCGGATTATCTGAACGCGTCAGAAAAATCCATGAAAGCGGCTGCGGCGGAAAAAGAAAAGATCAAAACTCTGATCGCGGATATTTCCCATCAGACCAAAACGCCCATTGCGAATCTTCTTCTTTACACACAGCTTCTGGCAGAGAGGGAGACGGATCCCGACACGGAGGAATCTCTGACAGCCATACAGAAGCAGGCGGAAAAACTGAATTTCCTTATCGGATCTCTGATCAAAATGTCGCGTCTGGAAACGGGGATCATAACCCTTCATCCCCGGGAGCAGGATATCAGAGAAATGCTGTCGGAGACCATTGCCTCTTACAGAGAAAAGGCAGAGCGGAAAGGACTGGAACTGAAAGACCTTTCGGAATCCGTGAGGGTATGTTTTGACAGGAAATGGACGGCGGAAGCCATTGGAAATATCCTGGACAACGCAGTGAAATACACGGACCGGGGAAGCATTACGGTCCGCACGAAACAGTATGAACTGTTTACCGCTGTGGAAGTGGAGGACACCGGCCGGGGCCTGGACGAGGAGGAAATCCCGCTCGTGTTCCAGAGGTTCCGCAGAGGAGAAGAAACACAGGATCAGGACGGCGTGGGGATCGGTCTGTATCTGGCGAGAGAGATTCTGGCGGGAGAAGGCGGATATATCAGGATTTCCTCGGAAAAAGGCAGGGGGTCTGTGTTCTCGGTTTTTCTGCCTAACAGGATAAAAGAAAATCTTTCAGAACTGTCATAATTGATTTTCCGGCTGAAAGATTCTGGAAAGAATACTGTGAGATAATCTGTATGAACGAAAAATTCATACAGATTTTTCGTTTTGCAGGAAAATTTTTGGCGCAGTAAAAAAACAATCCGGCACTGACGCTGTCAATACCGGGAAATTTAACAGGAGGCGAGAACAATATGGCAGTTCTGAAAGCAGAAAATCTTATTAAGATATACGGAAAAGGAGAAAATCAGGTAAAAGCTCTGAACGGCGTCAGCCTGTCAGTGGAAAAAGGGGAGTTCGTGGCTGTGGTGGGAACTTCCGGCTCCGGGAAGTCCACCCTGCTCCATATGCTGGGAGGTCTGGACCGGCCGGATTCGGGAAAAGTCTACATAGAGGATAAGGATATTTTTGCCCTGAAGGAGGAAGAGCTGACGATCTTCCGGCGCAGGAAGATCGGATTCGTCTTCCAGTCCTACAATCTGGTTCCGGTGCTGAGCGTTTATGAGAATGTGGTGCTTCCTGTGGAACTGGATGGAAAAAAAGCGGACAGGGCGTTTGTGAACGATATCCTGGATACCCTGGGTATCCGGGAAAAAGCCGCGAACCTTCCGGGGCAGCTTTCCGGAGGGCAGCAGCAGCGCGCGGCCATTGCCAGGGCGCTGGCCGCAAAACCGGCGATCCTTCTGTGTGACGAGCCCACAGGGAACCTGGACAGCCGCACTTCCCAGGATGTACTGGGACTTCTGAAAATATCCGGGCAGAAATTTTCGCAGACCATTGTGATGATCACCCACAATGAAGAGATCGCGCAGATGGCGGACCGGATCATAAGGATCGAGGACGGCCGCATCCTTGCTTCCAGAGGAAGGAGGATGGCGTGATATGAGGGTAAAAAACAGAAAGACCATAAGGAATTTAAGCCTCCGTTCTTTCCGGGCGTCGGGAAAAAGAAATGTTATTGCAGCAGCGGCCATCGCGCTGACCACACTTCTTTTTACATCGCTTTTTACCATTGTTATGTCCCTGAACAGCAGCTACCAGACCTACACCTTCCGGCAGATCGGCGGCTACGCTCACGGGACGTTTAAAGACGTGACGGAGGAACAGGCGCAGGACATCAGCGGGCACAGGAAGGTAAAAGCCACAGGAGAGCGGATCGTGGCGGGGACGATATCTGACGGAGTATTTGCCAAAGTTCCGGCGGAGATCAGCTATATGGACTCCAATAATACGAAATGGAGCTACATTGAACTGGAAGAAGGACGGGAGCCGGAAGCGGAGAACGAGATTATCATGGATAAAGCGGCTCTGGAGCTGCTGGGCGTAACGCCGGAGATCGGAGCAGAGATTTCTCTCACTTATCAGATATCCGACAAGAATCAGAACGGCGGCTCAAGAACCGATACTTTCGTGCTTGCCGGATGGTGGGAATATGACGCCATAAGTCCGGTGCATTTTATAAATGTTTCCAGAGCCTATGTAAAGAATCTGGAAAAAGAGATGGAAAAGAAGGGGATGGAGCCTTTCCGCACAGACCTCAGTGTGATGCTGCCCTCCAGCATGAATATAGACGGAACCATGGAGGAGATTGAGAAGGATCTGGGATACCAGAGAGAGGATCCGGATGCGGGAAATTACGTCAACTACGGCGTGAACTGGGGCTATACTTCCACCCAGGCGGAATCGGAGCTGGATCCGGGAATGGTGATCGCCATGGCGGCGTTTCTGATCCTGGTAATTTTCACCGGATATCTCATCATCTACAATATCTTTCAGATTTCCGTGACAGGAGATATCCGCTATTACGGGCTTTTGAAGACAATCGGGGTGACGCCCCGGCAGTTAAAAAGGATTATCCGTCAGCAGGCGTTACTACTGTGCACTATCGGATGTCCGCTGGGTCTGGCTGTCGGCTGGGCGGTGGGATACCTGCTGGTACCCGTAGTGATCGAAAAGTCAAGTCTGGGGGAGATCAGCGCCCGGGTCAGCAGTTCGCCAGTGATCTTTATCGTGTCCGCTTTGTTCGCGGTAGTTACGGTGCTCCTTTCCTGCGGACGCCCCGGCCGGATGGCGGCGAAGGTGTCTCCCGTAGAGGCGGTAAAATATACGGAAAGCGGAAACTTTTCCAGAAGACAGCGCAGGAGCAGGAGAGCCGGGATCGGACGTATGGCGCTTGCGAATCTGGGAAGGAATAAAAAGAAAACCGTTCTGGTGGTGGTATCCCTGTCTCTTTCCGTGGTGCTTCTGGCGGTTACCTTCCAGTTTACCGGAGGGTTCAGCATGGAGAAATATCTGGCGGAAAAAACCTGCGCGGACTTTATCGTGGGAAGCACGGATTATTTCCGCTTCCGCGGCGGCATTCCGGATTCCGGCATATCTGAAGAAACTGTGAAGACGATACAGGCAAACACAGAAATGGAAAGCGGCGGCCAGGCGTGGGCGGTTTCCGGGGAAGATCCGAAAGTATGGATAAGCGAAGAACAGTTTCGGGAAAATGCCTACGGGGCTTCCGGGGAAATGATCCGTCAGGAATTGTCTTACAGAGAAAGAAGAGGAGAGAAGATCGAGGCGTCTCTGCAGGTGGAAGGGATGGATAACGCCCTTCTGGAGAAGCTGACAGTCCTTGCGGGGGATATTAAGCCTCTTCAGGATCCGGAGGCGAAAGCCATTGCCGTTACTGTAGATACAGACGATTACGGAAATCCCGAAGGCGGGGACGCGGCGCCGCAGCCGGGAGAAAAGCTGACGGTGACTTATGTAGACGAAGGATATTACGAGGATTCCAGAACCGGGGAACCGGTAACGGACGCTACGCCGGAGGAATACATCCAGTATCATATAGAAAAGAGCCATGATGTGGAATACACCGTCTGCGCTGTTGTCACAGTACCGTATCAGATATCTTTCCGCTATGGACTGATGTACAGTATGGAGGCTGTTATGGGAACAGAACAGCTAAGGAGAGACAGCGGAACAGAGCTGGAGTCTCTTCTGTACATGTTTGATACCCCCGATCGGGAGGCGGAAAAGGCGGCGGAAACATTTCTTGCCGGAATGACAGCAGGGGAGACATCCGGACTGATGTACGAGAGCAAAGATCTTGCACGGAAAGACTTCCAGGGATTTCAGCAGATGTTCCTGTTTCTGGGCGGCGCGCTCTGCGCTATTGTAAGCATTGTGGGAATCCTGAATTTCTTTAACGCCATCCTCACCGGGATCCTGGCAAGGAAAAGAGAATTCGCCATGCTGCAGGCGGTGGGAATGACGGGAAAACAGCTGAAAAAGATGCTGATGGAAGAAGGATTGATCTACGCCGGAACGACGGTCCTGATATCCCTTGTCCTGATTCTTGCCATGGAACCCCTGACAGGAAGGATGCTGGAATCCATGTTCTGGTTTTTTGAATACCATTTCAGCGTGACGGCGGTATTCGTCACAGCTCCCGTCTTCCTTTTTCTGGGAGTGGCGCTGCCTTTGGCGGTCTACCGGAGTATAGCGAAACTGACGATCGTGGAGAGACTGAGAGAAACAGAATAGTAAAATATTTATATCCGTTTTTTGTCGACATACCTCATCGCAGAAAGTATAATTAAAATATAAATAAGCGGGAGAGTGAGGACATGCCGAAGGGAACAAACCAGAAATTCAAACTGTACCGTCTGGCGCAGATCATGCTTGAGCGGACAGACGACGAGCATTATATCACCATGCCGGAGATCATATCCCAGCTGGGGAAATATGAGATCACCGCGGACCGCAGGAGTATTTATCAGGACCTCCGGGATCTGGAGGCGCTGGGAATAGAAGTGGAAGGCGAACCAGAGGGCAAAGGCTATCATTATCATGTGGTCAGCCGTCCCTTTGAACTTCCGGAACTGAAGCTCCTTGTGGACGCGATCCAGTCCTCCAAGTTTATTACGGAAAAGAAAACGAACGAGCTGATCCGCAAACTGGAAAAGCTGGTGAGCCGGTACGAAGCCATGGGCCTGCAGCGCCAGGTCTATGTATCCGGCCGGATCAAGACCATGAACGAGAGCATTTACTACGCTGTGGACACCATCCATAACGCCATCTCAGAGAACAGAAAAATCCGGTTTCAGTATTACCAGTGGAATGTAAAGAAAGAAATGGTCCTGCGCCGTGACGGCGCATATTACCACATCAGTCCCTGGGGACTGTCCTGGGACGACGAGAATTATTATCTGGTGGGATATGATTCCGACGCCGGAGAGATCCGCCATTACCGCGTGGACAAAATGATCCACATCCGGATGTCGGAGGAACCCAGAGAGGGAAAAGAACATTTCCGGAAACTGAACATGGCGGATTATACCAGGAAGAGCTTCGGTATGTTCGGCGGCAGGGAACAGTCGGTAAAACTTCTGGTGGACAACAGCCTTGCCGGCGTGATCATTGACCGCTTCGGCAAAGACGTTATGATGATTCCGGCGGACGGGGATTGTTTCACAGTAAATGTAACAGTCATGGTCAGCCGCCAGTTTCTGGGATGGATCTTTTCTCTGGGAGAAAAAGTGAAGATCCTCGGCCCGGAAGATGTGACGGAACAGATGAGAGAAGAAGGAGAAAGACTGCTGAGGCAGTATAAGTAAAAGGAGAATGCTTATGAACATGAATAATTTCCAGTGGACACGCCAGCCAAAGAGTTATCAGATCGGCGAAGACCGTGTGGAGATCGTTACGGCGCCCCACACGGATCTCTGGCAGAGAACGTATTATCATTTTCGGAACGATAACGCGCCGGTGCTGCAGATGGAGACGGAAGAACAGTTTTTCAGCTTTGTGGTAAAGACAGATTTTGCAGAAAGCCATCACCGCTTTGACCAGTGCGGGATTGTGATGTATCTGGATAGTGACAACTGGCTGAAGGGATCCATCGAATATGAAAACGAGAAGTTTCAGCATCTGGGCAGCGTTGTGACCAACGACGGGTATTCCGACTGGGCCACCACGGCCATTCCGGCGGATATTAAGTCCATGTGGTACCGGTTCAGCCGCCGGGAGGACGATTTCTGCATCGAATGTTCTCGTGACGGCGTGGAATTTTCCCAGATGCGCATCTGCCACATGGATAAAGGCAAAGGAAAGATCCGGTTCGGCATCTACGCCTGTTCGCCGGAGGACTCCTCTTTCAAAGCGGTTTTTACGGATATGCGCCTTATGGAATGTCAGTGGAAAGCCCACGACGGACAGCAGCCGGACGAAAAGTAATAAAACGCCCCTCAGCGCAGGGGCGTTTTTCTATACCACATATTTCTTAAGCGGCGAGATTTTCTGCATGACCCAGGAGACCAGGCAGGAGCAGAAGAAGGTCCCGGCCCAGAAGAGAGGGATGCCTCCGTACCCCAGATCCAGGGGCGTGGTATCCAGAAACTTATAAAAGAAATTCAGAAATACCGGATGCACCAGATAAATGCCGAAGCATAGATTCCGGTGCGCCGACATCCAGGATACGCGGACGCCGCTGCCGGAAGCGGTGAGAAACAGACAGGCCGACAGCAGGACGATAAAAGGCGAATCATAGGACACACGGAAGATTTTCAGGAATCCCATATCCACGATCAGGAATCCGGCCGTCACGACTGCCGCGGCGGCGGAAAGCCGCGGAGTTATTTTTATATATTTCAGCAGATAATATCCGGAAACGAAATACAGCAGATAGATCCCTGAAAAAGGATAAGTAAAATTCAGGTTGAAGCCGGTAAGCTGTTCGCCAAAGGGAATAAGGCTGCTGAAGATAAATCCCAGGATCAGACCGTATTCCAGAACTTTTCGGGAAGCGTTTTTTATCAGGATCCGCAGAAGAGGCGCCGCCAGGTACAGACCTGCCAGTTCGTACAGATACCACATATGCGCCCAGCTTTTGCCGCTCAGGGTATTGAGGAATCCCTGTAACAGCATATCCGGAGAGAATCCGCCTTCTGTAACGGCCAGCTCGATAACCGCGTATATTGTTCCGAAAAGCAGAAGGGCAAGAAGGATCCTTCTTAAATAATGTGTAAATATTTTTTTGACAGATATTTCTTTTTCCGGGTTCAGAAGAAGAGCCCCGGAGATCATGAGAAAAAGGGGAACCCCGCCTGTCATGAGCGCTTTCAGCGTATAGTAAACGGCCCGCTGATCCGGAGTCATTTCTGCGGACAGTATGGCGGTAACGCCGGAAACCACATGGAGCAGGACCACCATGGCGGTGGCGCTCCAGCGGAGAACATCCAGAAAAGCGGTGGAGGTATTTTCTTTTTTCATATGAGTCCTCACTTCCGTGCAGAGAATTATAATATGATATTAAAGTCAAAAACACCCTGCGTCAAGCAGAACAGGAAAGATTGAAAACTGAGTGGGAACATAGTACAATAAAAATATTCCGGCAAAGCGGAAAAAGAGCGTGAAAACCAGAGAACAGGGATGGAGCGTATGATGAAAACACTGGGAATTGATATCGGAACCACATCCGTCAGTCTGTCGGTCCTGGACGGGGAAAGCGGAGAACAGGTCAAGGCTGTAACCGTCGGCAACGACAGTTTTATCGAAACGGCAGAGCCGTGGGCACGACTGCAGGACGCGGAAGTGATCCGGCGTAAAGTGCTGGAAGAGACAGAGAGAATCCTTTCGGAATATCAAGACGTCGGGGGGATCGGCCTTACGGGGCAGATGCACGGGATCCTGTATGTGGATCAGGAGGGAAACGCGGTCAGTCCTCTGTTTACCTGGCAGGACGGCAGGGGAAATCAGCCCCTGGCCGGCGGGAAATCCCCGGTGGAGCTTATTTATGAAAAAACAGGAGAAAAAACGTATACAGGCTACGGGTGGGTGACGCATTTTTATAACCGGATGGAAAATCTGGTCCCTGAAAAAACGGCGTTCCTCTGTACGATAGCAGATTATCTGGGAATGAAGCTTACAGGGCGGAAACACCCGCTGATCCACAGCAGTATGGCTGCCAGCCTGGGATTTTATGATCTGGAGCGGAAACAGTTCAAAACAGATCTTCTGGAGGTGCTGGGAATGGAATGCGGTATGGCGCCGGAGATCACGGACAGGGCGGCGGTCCTGGGAGAATTCCGGGGCGTGCCTGTGTATGCGGCCATCGGCGATAATCAGGCGAGCGTTCTCGGGGCGGCGGGAAAAGAGCCGGGGAGCATTCTGGTCAATATGGGAACCGGAGGGCAGATCTCTGTGGTGACGGACAGGATGATCCGGATATCCGGGATTGAGACGAGACCGTTCCTGGACGGGACTTATCTGCTGGCGGGATCGTCTCTCTGCGGCGGAAGAGCCTATGCGGTCCTGGAAAAATTCTTCCGCCGGTACGCCGAAGCGGCGGGGATGGAAGACCGGGCGCAGTATGAGATCATGGACAAAATCCTGAGAACCGTGCAGGGGGAAGATAAGCTGCAGGTAAGGACAACCTTCCAGGGGACCAGGACAGACCCCGGTCTTTTGGGAAGCATTGAGGGGATCCGTGAGGAGAATTTTACTCCCGCCGCGCTGATCCGGGGAGTTCTGGAGGGTATGGCGCAGGAGCTGTATGATATGTACTGCGAGATGAAGCCGTGGATCAATACGGAGACAACTGTTATGACGGCGTCGGGGAACGGATTCCGGAAAAACCGGCATCTGCTGGAAGCCTTTGAGAAGGTTTTTCACAAAAAACCGGTACTTTCCCCGTATCAGGAAGAAGCGGCCTGCGGCGCGGCGCTGAGCTGCGTGCAGGAGAAATGAGGATTTTAAAAGCATGAAAATATTTCATCTGTCAGACCTTCATATCGGTCTGAAGTTAATGAACCGCGATCTCCGCGAGGATCAGGAATACATCCTCCATCAGATCGTGGAAAAAGCGGCGGAGATACAGCCGGACGCGGTTGTGATCGCGGGAGACATTTATGACAAGGCGGTTCCCTCCGCAGAGGCGGTGGAGGTGTTCGATCATTTTATCGCGGACCTTGCGGCTGTTGTTCCGGAAGGGACGGTTATGATGATCAGCGGAAACCATGACAGCGCCCCCAGGGTGAACTGTTTCCGGAATATTCTCTCCCGGCAGAATTTCTACATGGTGGGGCTGCCGCCTCAGAGAGAGGATGAATATATCGAAAAAGTGACGCTGGAAGACCGGTTCGGGAAAGTGAACTTCTACCTTCTTCCCTTCGTAAAGCCGTCCATGGTGAAGATGATCACAGGCACGGATGAAAACGGAAACAATCTTTCCTACAGCGATACAGTGCGGCGGCTGATCGGGCGGGAAAATATCGATCCGCTGCAGAGAAACGTACTTGTGAGCCATCAGTTTTATCTTCCGGCGGGAAAAAATCCGGAGGATGTGGAGCGCATGGACTCGGAGATCCGGACTGTGGGGAATATCGACCAGGTATCCGGAGATATACTGGAGGCGTTTGACTACGGGGCTCTGGGGCATATCCACAAGCCCATGAAGGTGGGAAAAGACTGTTACCGCTACTGCGGGACGCCTATGGCCTGCTCGGTCAGCGAAGCGGGGCAGCAGAAGGGGATCATTCTGGCGGAACTGGGAGAAAAAGGAACCGAAGTAAAGATTTCCGTCCTTCCGCTGGAACCGCTGCGCCGGATCCGGGTGATCCGGGGAAGTCTAAAAGAAGTGCTGGATCAGGGATGTGGGGATTATGTGTCCGCTGTTCTTACGGACAGAGTGGATCTGGACGTGATCGACATGCAGGACAGAATGCGCCATGCTTTTCCCAATCTGCTGGAGATCCGGAGGGAGACGGAGCGAAAAGCGGAATACAGGGAAGAAACGGCTGCGGAGGAAGATCTGAAAGATCCCTTCGCTCTCTGCTGTTCCTTTTTTAACGATCTGGATGAAGAAGAAAAAGAAATTCTTCTAGATGTGATCCACACAGTTCAGGAGGTGAAGTAAGATGCGGCCGCTGAAACTGACCATGCAGGCTTTCGGTTCCTACGGGGAGGAGACGACGGTGGATTTTACGAAGCCGGATCAGAATCTCTTCCTGATCACAGGAGATACAGGGGCGGGCAAAACGACGATTTTTGACGCCATCGTTTTCGCGCTGTACGGGGAAGCCAGTTCCTCAGCCAACAAAAAAGAGGGAATCCTTCTTCAGAGCCAGTATACGGACTATGGCAGGGAACCTTTTGTGGAGCTTGTTTTTTCCGAAGGGGACGGAGAGATTTATACCGTCCGCAGGACGCCCCGGCATCTGAAACCGATCACCAGGGGAGCGGACAAAGGAACCGGAAAAACCCGGGAGGTCTCCGGTTCTGTTTCGCTTACCATGCCTGACGGAACGGAGTATCCCTCAAAGGAGACGGATGGAAAGCTGCGGGAGATCGTGGGCCTTACCAAAAACCAGTTCATGCAGGTGGCCATGATCGCCCAGGGGGAATTCATGGAACTTCTCCGGGCAAAATCCGACGTGAAAAAAGAGATCTTCCGGAAGCTGTTCAACACCGGGCTGTATCAGGACATCGTGAACGAGCTGGCAGAGAGAAAAAGAGAAAAAGAAAGAGACCTTGGCGTTCTGAAGACGCAGTGCCAGACGGAAACCGGCCGGGTAAAGATCCCTGAGGACTATGAACGAAGGAACGAGATCGAAGAACTTACAGACCAGATGCAGAAGGGAGATCTGTCCCGGGCCGGAGAATTCATGGAGGAGCTGGGCGCGCTTATTGAAACTCTGAAAAAAGAAGAAAGAAGAGCAGACAGCGAATACAAAATAGCTTCGGGTGCAAGAGATGAAAAAAGAGACGCTCTGACAGATGCCGGGAATCTGGAAAAACTGTACCGGAAACTGGAGGAGGCGGAAAAGACTCTGAAAGACTGCGAGGACCGGGAGAAAGAGATCCGGGAAAAAGAAAAACTGGCGGAGGAGCTTTACGGCGCTTTTGAAATACAGAAAAAATATCAATGGATGCGGGAAACTTCCGACGATACAGATAAGATCCGAAGATCCCTGAAGGAGAGCCGGGCGCAGCTTCCCGGTCTCAGGGACAAAGAGAAAAAGGCCCTGAAGGATATGGGAGAAGCCCGCAAAATTCTGGAACAGGAGCAGGAGAGATTTTCCAGGATATCCGAGCGGACAGACAAGGCGGTCCAGTTATTCGCAAAGATACAGGAAGCGGAGAAAAAGGCGGAATCCTGTAAGAAACTGTTTCACGACGCGAAGGAGGAGGAAAGCGCGGCGAAGAAAAAGCAGGAGGAGCTGAAGGCGCGGGAAGAAGCCTGGAAGGAAGAAGAGAAAAATCTTGCGGACGCTCCCGGCCGTCTGGCTGCCGGGGAAGCGAAAAGCCGGGAGGCGCAGATCCTGATGCGGGAGATGGACGCTTTCAGGGAAGCGTCGCAGACGGCGGAAACACACCGGAAGGCGGCGGAGAAATCACAGGAGAAATACCTTGCCGCAAGAGACAGTTATGAGGAGGCGAGGGACAGATATGAAAAGATGAGGCAGCTTTTCCTGGACGCCCAGGCGGGATTGCTGGCGCGGACGCTGGAAAAGGGGAAACCCTGCCCTGTCTGCGGATCTCTGGAACATCCCTCGCCCTGCGGCTGGGAAGAACGGTACGGGGATATCTCGGAAGAAAAGCTGGATGAATGCGGGCGGCGGAAAGAAGAACTTCAGAAAAAACAGGAAGAGCTGGCCGCGGAAGCGAAGGCGGATCTGTCGCTGGCGCAGGCGAAGGAAGAGGACTGCCGTGAAAAATGGAGCCGTCTTCTGGAAAAGACGCGGGAAATGATTCCCGGACTGCCGGACAACGCGGACCGGGAGCAGACAGAAGCCGCGCTGTGCCGGTGGGCGCTTTCCGCTGAGGAAGAAAAGAAAGAGTGCCAAAAGGAGGCGGAACTTCTGGAGAAACTTCGGAAGGATCTCCGGAAACTGGAAGAAAAGAAAAAAGAACAGGAAGATATTCTGTCGTCTGCCGGCGACGCGGCGCGAAAGGCGGAGCGGGAACTGGCGGCGGCAGAGGCGGAGCTTAAAAGCCTTTCGGATTCTGTGGAATTTGCTTCCAGGGAAGAGGCGCAGAGGCAGAAGCAGGAGGCGGAATCCGGGAAAGACCGGGCCCGGGAAGCTTACGAAAAGGCAGAAAAAGAAGCAGAAGAATTAAAGAAAAAAACGCGGGAGACAGAGACTCGGATCGCCGGATATCTGGAGGACCTGCCCGGCATGGAGGAAAAACTTGCGGAAAAAACCGCGGAGTATCAGGCCGAAATGACGGGAAGGGGTCTGGAGGAATCCCGGTGGCGGCTTCTTACAGAAACATACAGGGAAGAATCGGTGGAAAGGCTCCGCGAGGAGACCGGAAGCTACAGAAGCAGCCGGAAAGCCGCCGCGGATCTTCGGGATTCCATGAGAGAAGCCATCGGGAGCAGGAAGCCGCCGGACAGGGAGAAACTGGAGAGAGAAGCAGAGCAGGCAGAGGAACGTCTGGAAGCTGCGGAAAGAGCCAGAACAATGATCCGGACTCTCAGAAAAGACAACGAAGAAGTTTATCAGTCCCTGCGGCCCAGGATGGAAGAACGGCGGCAGGCTGTCTCGGAACATGGAAGACTGGATGCGCTCTACCGCATGGTCTCCGGAAACGTCAGCGGTTCCCGAATGGATCTGGAGACTTATGTGCAGAGATATTATCTGGAGCGGATCCTGCGGGCGGCCAACAGGCGGTTCAGGGAAATGTCCGCAGGCCAGTTTGAGCTTCGGATGTATGATCTGAAAAAAGCCGGGGAGGGAAAAAACAGAGGACTTGATCTGATGGTATATTCCAATGTTACCGGAAAAGAGCGGGAGGTCCGCACCCTTTCCGGCGGAGAGTCCTTCATGGCGGCTCTGTCTCTGGCCCTGGGAATGGCGGATCAGATCCGTCAGAGTTCTGCGGCGATCCATCTGGATATGATGTTCATTGACGAGGGGTTCGGCTCTCTGGACGAACATTCCAGGAACCAGGCGGTAAAGGTCCTTCTGCGAATGGCGGAGGGCTCCCGGCTCATCGGGATCATTTCCCATGTGACGGAACTGAAACAGGAGATCGAGGACCAGCTGATCGTCACGAAAGACGAGACGGGAAGCCACGTCAGATGGCAGATCAGCTGACATAAATATGCAAGGAGACTTAGTTTGATTTCAAAAACCATGCGCACGATACTGCACGCCCTGTCCTATGGAAACATAGAGGTGGAGGCGTCCAGGAAACTGGCGGATCTGAAGAAACTGGACGTAATGCGGATATTCTGGAAAAAACTGGATACAAAGGTGTATAATAAGGATTATGAAGTACCGGTACGCCTGTATTTTCCCTCGGAGGAAATGATGAAAGAAGGCCTGTCAGAAGGAGCGGCTCTTCCGGTGATCCTTTTCTTCCACGGCGGAGGATGGGTCACAGAGAGCGTGGAGACTTACGATCGGGTATGCGCCAGAATGTCGCAGTCTACCGGCCAGGTGGTGGCTTCGGTGGAATACCGCCGGGCGCCGGAACATCCTTTTCCCGTTCCCCTCGAGGACTGCTACGCCGCGGCAAAAGCGCTGTATACCAACCGCTCTATTCTCCATACGGATCCGGAAAAGATCACCGTCATGGGAGACAGCGCGGGGGGCAACCTGGCGGCGGCGGTGGCGCTGAAAGCCAGAAATACGAAAGATTTCAGGATAGAAAGACAGATCCTCATCTATCCTGCCCTGTATAACTGTTATACAGAAGAATCCCCCTTCGCTTCCGTGCGGGAGAACGGGGAGGGCTACCTTCTGACAGCGGTGAAAATGCAGGATTATATAGAACTTTATAAGGGCGGCGACGGGGATCTTTTAAATCCTCTCTTCGCCCCTCTCATGGAAAAAAATCTTGGCGGTATGCCCCGGACCCTGATACTGACGGCGGAATTCGACCCGCTGCGGGATGAAGGAGAAGAATACGGAAGACGACTTAAGGAAGCGGGGAACCAGGTGGAGATCCACCGGATCCCGGACGCCCTCCACGGGTATTTTGCCCTGGGAATGCAGTTTCTCCATGTGAGAGAGAGCTTTGGCTATATTAATGGATTTCTGGAAAACAACGGTGAATGCTGACATAACAGAGAAGGATGCTGGGTAAAGTGGAAAAAAGATATTCTAAATGGAGAAAACTGGATAATGCGGCTCTGGCCTTTCCTCTTGTGACCGGGAAGAACGATACAAGGGTTTTCCGGTTTTACTGTGAACTGAAAGAACCGGTACAGCCGGAGATCCTTCAGTCTGCCCTGGATCAGACAATGGAGAAATACCCTCTGTTTCAGGTGGTTCTCCGGAAGGGCCTGTTCTGGTTCTATCTGGAGCGGAGAGATATCAGGCCATTGGCGGCGGAAGAGAAAAAACCTCCCTGCAGCCGGCTGTATATCCCTGACAAAAAATCTCTGCTGTTTGAAGTTACATACTGTGAGAACAGGATCAATTTCGAAGTGTTCCACGCGCTGACCGATGGAACGGGAGCCATGAATTTTCTTCTGGAGCTTGTGCAGAATTATCTTATCCTGGCTCATCCGGATGAAGGGATCCCCTGGATCCCGGAAAAAGAAGAGATCACTCCGGGAGATCGGGAAGAAGACAGCTTTTCTCAGTATTATTCTTCCGAGACTCAGGGAAAAAAGAAAAAGAATCCTCCCGCAGTACGCCTGAAGGGAGAAAAACTGCCCCATGACGATATGCAGATCCTGGAGATATCCATACCCGTGAAAGAAATCCTGGCGAAAGCCCGTTCTTACGGAGCTTCTATTACCGCTTTTCTTTCCGCCGTGCTGATCTGCGCCATTCATGAGGAGATTCCCAGAAGCAGGCAGAAAAAACCGGTGACGCTGATGGTTCCGGTGAATCTGAGGAATTTTTTCCCTTCTCAGTCTATGGGAAATTTCTTCGGCTGGATAGAAGTGGGCTATACTTTTTCGGAGAAGAGTACGTTCAGAGACGTGTTGGATGAAGTGAAGAAGCAGTTCGAGACAGAGCTGGTAAAAGAGAAGATCGCGGAGCATATGAGCGGATACGTGAGGCTGGAAAAAAATCCTCTCATCCGCGCGGTGCCTCTGGAGGTGAAGCGGTATTTCCTTATGCTGGGCGCCGAACTGGGCAGCAGGAGTATTACTTCTGTGTATTCCAATGTAGGCGTGATACGGCTGCCGGAAGAATACCGGAACTATATAGAAAGATTCGGGCTTTTTGCCAGCACAGACGCCATGCAGCTCTGTTCCTGCTCCTATGGGGAGGAACTGCTTCTCGGCCTTACCTCCAAGATCCCGGACGACAGCATCCAGAGAAATTTCCTCAGGATACTGGAGAAGGAAGAGATCCCCTGCAGGGAAGAAAGAAACGACTTCCCCGGGTGCGGAAGTGAATACAGCCAGGAAAGCAGGAAGCTGGTGCAGGTATTTACTTTTCTCTGCGTCGCAGTGGCGGTGATCTGCGGAATGATCAATTACATGACTCTGGATACCCTGAACTGGTTCTGGTTTGCCGCCGCGGGATGTCTGTGCGCCTGGCTTGTAGTGATGGTGGCCTATACGAAGCGGAGGAATATCCTGAAAAATGAGATGTGGCAGCTTCTGATCATAACCGTGATCGCGGTTCTGTGGGACGTCTTTACCGGGTGGAGAGGCTGGTCGGTAGATTTTGTCCTGCCTTTCGGAGCCATGGCTGTTTTGGGCTCCGTGCCGGTGATCGCGAAGGTCAGCCGCCTGGAAACAGAGGAATATCTGTTTTATCTGATCCAGGCGACCATCGCCGGGTGTATTCCCATTATTCTTGTATGGACAGGGATTATCCGGTTCAAGTATCCTTCCGTGATCTGCTCCGGCATCAGTTTTCTGGTGCTGGCGGGACTGTTTATCTTCCAGAAAAAGAATACGGTGAAGGAATTCCGGAAAAAATTCAGGATGTAGGGTAAGAAACGCCGGCAGCGGGTTTTTCCTTGTGTCCTGACGTGAATCGTGATAAAATAAAAATGTTATAGTACTTCCGCATTTAACGCGGGAGAACAAAAAGATCTGTAAAACAGGATCAAGCAAACGGGGAGCTTGTGGAAACAGGCTGAGAGTAAGCTGTATCGCTTTGACCCGCAAACCTGATTTGGATAATGCCAACGTAGGGAACATATGCATGAAGTCTGCGCGGACTGCAGTATACCGTTGGTATGCCGCAGTCTTTTTTATTTAACAGGAAAATTCTTCTCTGCTAAATGAAAACGCTCTTCAATTTTACAGGTCTTTAAAGTCAGACCGGGGGCACCACTCTCTGACGAAAATGTAACTTAGTAACTTAAGGATATGCGCAGGTGCAAGTCACTGCAGAAGCAGTCGGCGCAGTTCATTTTGGCCCGATAGTGCAGGGCAGGGAGGAAAAATGACAAACTACACAACACAAATGGACGCGGCCCGTCAGGGGATTGTCACACCGCAGATGAAAATCGTGGCAGAGAAGGAACACTATGACGCGGAGGCGCTGAGAGAACTGATCGCAAAAGGCGAGGCGATCATTCCGTGCAACAGAAACCATAAGAGTTTAAGTCCCAGCGGGGTGGGAGCGAAGCTGAAGACAAAGATCAATGTGAATCTGGGCGTTTCCCGCGACTGGAAAGATGTGGACATGGAATATGAGAAGGTTCGCTCCGCAGTGGAAATGGGAGCGGAGGCTATTATGGATCTCAGTTCCTATGGCGACACCAGAAGTTTCCGCCGGAAGCTGACGGCGGAATGTCCGGCCATGATCGGCACGGTTCCCATCTATGACGCGGTGGTTTATTATCATAAAGCTCTGGGGAAGATCACCTCAGAGGAATGGATCGACATTGTGCGGATGCACGCGGAAGACGGAGTGGATTTCATGACGATCCACTGCGGCATGAACCGGGCTACGGCAGAACGCTTCAAGAATAATAAGCGTCTTATGAATATTGTATCCAGAGGCGGTTCCATCATGTTTGCCTGGATGGAAATGACAGGGAAAGAGAACCCCTTCTATGAGCATTTTGACGAAATCCTGGATATCTGCAGAGAGTATGATATCACGCTGAGCCTGGGAGACGCCTGCCGTCCGGGCTGTCTGGCGGACGCTACCGATACCGCGCAGATCGAGGAACTGATCACTCTTGGCGAACTGACGAAGCGCGCCTGGGCGAAAGATGTTCAGGTAATGATCGAAGGACCGGGCCATATGCCTCTGAACCAGATTGCCGCCAATATGGAGATCCAGAAAACACTGTGCCACGGCGCGCCTTTTTACGTGCTGGGTCCTATCGTGACAGACGTTGCGCCGGGATATGACCATATCACATCCGCTATCGGCGGAGCTATTGCGGCGGCGGCAGGAGCTTCTTTCCTCTGCTATGTGACTCCGGCGGAGCATCTCCGCCTTCCCAATGCAGCGGACGTCCGGGAAGGAATCGTTGCGGCGAAGATCGCGGCCCATGCTGCAGATATTGCCAGGGGAGTTCCCGGTGCCGCAGAGTGGGATTATAAGATGAGCGAAGCCAGAAAGCGCCTTGACTGGGAGGAGATGTTCCGGCTCAGCATGGATCCTGAGAAAGCGAGACGCTACCGTGCCGAGGCGAAGCCGGAGAAGGAAGACACCTGCAGCATGTGCGGAAATTTCTGCGCGGTGAAGAATACCAACAGGATCCTGGACGGAGAGATTGTTACCATATTTGACGAATAAAAGTTAGCGCCACAGAAATTACAGGCAGGAGATAAAAAAGGGAGGAAGCAGTCTTTTCAGACAGCTTATCTCCCTTTTTTTTGATCATAACGGATTCCGCTATGGATTCGGATACGATATGTTCGGAAACACCGTGGCGGCGTCAATAGCTGGACAGAAAGTAGTAGGTTACAGCTATGTATATGGTAAGGAAGAAAATCTCTGCCAGCGGGAACCAAGAGCGGGTGCCGCCGTCCTCTATGACGGCGGGACAAAGGATACAGCGTTACCAGTACGACCATACCGGAGCCAGGGTGAAGAAAGTGGTGGACGGTGTTACTACCGAATACCGCATGGCAGGAGACCTCCTGGTATCGGAGATCACCAACGGACAGACCTTCTGGTATCATTATGATTCCGGCGCGAACCTGATATCTATAGTCATTGGCGGGAAAAATTACTTTTATGTGAGAAACCTGCAGAATGATGTAATCGCCCTTGTTGACGAGGATGGGAACGAGGTAGTACACTATACTTACGACAGCTGGGGCAAGATCCTGAGCGTTACCGGAAGCCTGAAGGACACCATCGGCCAGCAGAACCCCTTCCGCTACAGAGGCTACTTTTACGACACCGAGACAGGGATGTACTACCTGAAGAGCCGGTATTATGATCCGGAGCTGAGGAGGTTTATCAGTGCGGATGTGATCGCCGTAACGAATACTTCCCTGGAAACCCTCCATAACCAGAACTTATATGCTTATTGCGATGGAAATCCTTTGACTAGAAAGGATGATGACGGAGGAATTTGGGGAGTAGTAGCAGCAGCATTCGCAATAGGTGCGGCCACTTCAATTGCTACACAGATGGTTTTTGATCATAAAAAGATAACGGAAATAAATCCAGTTGATGTGTTAGCATCTGGAGCAGGGGCAGCATTGGGAATTCTGGAGAAAAATCCACTTATACAACTAGGCGTAACTGTTGCAGGAAGCGTTGCGAGCAGTCTGTATGAAGGAGAAAGTCTCGGAAAAGCTGTTGTCAATGGAGCTGTAGACGGCGCATTGGATTTTGCGACAGGATGGGGATTTGGTAAAATGGGACTGGATCCGAAATACCACGACAGTTATAAAAAATATTCGAAAGCTATGAAGCGGGTAAGAGATGCAGATCTTCCCAAATTTGATAAAATTCGTTGCTACCAGAGCGAACATGAAATATATCGTAACAATATGGACAGAATTTCCGAGATGAAACTTGAAATGACGGCAGTATCTGGAGTTACTACATCAGGTATCCCGGCAGGAGCGAATTATATTGCAAATAAAATCAGTCCTCCGAAAAAGAAAAAAAGACGTATTGGATGGAGTGTCACATATAATGGAAGGACAGGACAAACGATTGTACATGCTATTTGGGCATAACTACTAAAATTAGACATCAATATAAAGCAATGATATTGGCAGAAAGCTTGATATACGCCAATATCATTGCTGCCAAAAGGAGAAAATGAATGGATATCCGGTTGATTATATTATATGTTATAGGAGATTTTATTTTTACAAAAATCTTATTTGGATATAATCATGCATTAAGTATTGCCATGTTTTATGCAATTATTATAACGCCATTAGATATGGTAGATACAAGGTTTAATTATAATTTTGGTGGTGAGAGGGTTGAACAGAATCCATTATACGAAAGAGGCTGTTTTCGGGATAATCCACGTTTTTTGCCATGGTTGAAAGGATTAAAAGGCGGATGCTATCTCCAGATGGGATTATATGTATTAATAGGTATTGCCATTATATACAGGATTATCCGCGTCATATTATTTGATGGTGATTTTCAATATGAATTTTCTATGGCTGAATGGCTGCTTATGTGTTGCTTTATTGGCCTGATCTGTCTGCGCTTTGTGATTGACGGATATTACCGGATTAAATATGCCCGTTCATGCCAGTATATAAAAAATAAAAATGGTATCTGGGAACCGTTCAGTTGTATTCTCCGTCCGGTAAAACATACAGGGTGGAAACAGTATTACGTGGAAGACCAAAAAGAATTTTGCTGCCACTATTATGTAAGATATATAAAAATACGGGAAAAGCTAGACAGGAACTGTCAAAGAGAGGGATATATATTCCTTGAGTCGTACAGGCTGCAAGATGATGGCGAATGCAGGATATATCATAAAAAGCGGAATGAAACATTGAAAATTTTTCTGCTGATCCATATAAAAGAATACTCAAAAGAAAAAATGAAGGAATTAAATGCGGTTTTTGAGGACTACTGGCTGAAATTTATAGGGAAAAAGAAAAAAGTAAAAGATGCGTCCATTATTTTTTTGATGTGTATAGATGAGCATAACAGGCTGCTCGAAAAAAGATTATTCAACTGTCAGGCGATAGACCAGAGCAGAAGACGCCACCGTCTGCCGGGGATTCTTGTTTTTTCAGAAAACGCCATGCTGACAATTCCAGAGAGATTTGGCACCGTTTTTGGCGTAAAAGAATATAAAAAGATGAGGGCAGAACTTTTAAAGCTCTTAGACATATCTGAGAGATATAATCATGTTGATAGATTCCGCTGTATTTACTATGGCAATCAGGATGAATACGATAAAGAAAAAACTGAAAAATTACTGAACAGTAAATAATGGCTCAAAGAACAGGGAGGCGGTCTTAAAACCGGCCGCTTCCTTTTTTGTACCCTTTTTTAGGGAAAATCAGACGAAAGAGGAGGAAAAATGAGATGAAATACAAAATTTTTACAGCCCTGGCTCTTGCCGGAAGCGCCCTGGCGGAGCTGCTTGGGGGATGGGATCAGGCGCTGCAGACACTGGTGATCTTTATGGCGGCGGATTGGATCACGGGAGGGATACTTCTTCCAGCGGTATTCCGAAAAAGCCCGAAATCCCCTAACGGGGCACTGGAGAGCAGGGCGGGATGGAAAGGTCTGTGCCGGAAAGCCATGACGCTTCTGTATGTGCTGATCGCAGCCCGCCTGGACCTGCTGCTTGGCGTAGATTATGTAAGGGACGCCGTCTGCATCGGGTTTATTGCAAATGAGGCGCTGTCGATCGTGGAAAACGCAGGGCTGATGGGAATGCCCCTTCCGGAAGCAGTACGGAAAGGGATCGATGTTTTAAAGTCAACATCGGAAAGCGGGGTGAGCGGTTATGGCAAGCCTTAAGGAACTTCTTGCCCTCGCGAAGAGCCAGGCCGGGTATCAGGAAAAAGCCAGCAATGCCTGTCTGGATGATTTCCATGAAAACGCCGGATACCGGAATTACACGAAATATTCCAGAGACGTAGATAATTGGGGGCTGGAAGGCTGCCAGGGACAGCCCTGGTGCGCTACTTACCAGTTCTGGCTGGAGGCAAAGACTTTCGGAGTGGACGCTGCGTTGGGACATTTCCATATGGATAAAGAGCATTACCAGGCATATAACTGCGCCTGCATTTACCGCGCGTTTCAAAGCGCAGGGGGTGTCTCCGGTTTCCCGCAGGCCGGGGCCCTGGTAATCTTTCAGGATTACCGGCATGTCGGAAGGGTAACAGAGATAAAGGATGGAAGGGTATATACCAATGAAGGAAATACCTCCGCCTTGTATGGCGACAGCAACGGAGGGACTGTCAGAGAAAAAAACTATCTTCTGACGGATCACAATATACTGGGATACTGTATTATTAACTATGAAGCCGGAGGAGGCAGCGGGGAAATGGATACTGGAGAAGGCTTCCTGCCGGAAGGGACAATACAGGCGAAGTCACAGACAGAAAGTTACCAGAGGTGGCTGAATACCTGGTACAGTTCTTTGCTCACGACATATATGGGAGAGCCGCTGGAAGAGGATGGAAGCTTCGGCCCGAAAACAAGGCAGGGATCCCTGCTGGTATGGAAAGATATCCTTAACAGGCTGTATGGAAAAAGGTTATCCCTGGAAGGCAATACGTTCGACGCATCCTGTAGAGAAGCTGCGGGAGCCACACTGACCAGTTACGGTTCATCCGGGACGCTGACAGCCATTGCGGAAGGGATCCTTGCGTCGAAAGGATTTTACTCAGGAAATATTGACGCTGAGTTTGGCCCAGGCATGGAGCAGGCTGTGCGGAAATTCCAGAATTCCCGAGGGCTTATTGTGGACGGGGTCGTTGGAGCTGATACATGGGCAGAGCTGTTTCAGTGATATGAGGAAACTTGCGCATGGTAATAAAAAGAGTATAGTCCAATATTTCTCCCTGAAAAAAATAGATTTTTTAAGAAAAAAAGAAAAATACATTGAAAAAAAGAACATATATTCGTATAATAATACTACAGAGAAGAGAACGTATGTTTTGGGAGGCGGGAATAATAATGGAAAATATACATACAGATAAACGGATAGAAGTTGGCAGCAGAATCCGAACACTACGAAAAAGGCATGATTTGTCTCAGGATAAATTTGCAGAAGCCCTGGATATATCTGCGGTCACACTTTCCCGAATCGAAAATGGAACAGCGAATCTTGATGTTTGTATGCTATTAAAAATGACGCAGATTTTAGCTGTTCCTGTAGAAGCCATTTTAGGAACACGCGGGTGGCAAAAAGATAAGCAGGAAGTACAAGTGGCTTGTCCATGCTGTAAAAATAAAAGACTGCTTGACGCAGACCCGGAAACAGTGGAGGGCATTATCAAAATAAAATGTCCTGTTTGTAAATCTGTCATCGCAGTCAGTTTCCATAAGAAAAAGGTTCATGCTGAACGAATTGGGGTATAAGTTATATATTCCTATTTTGACAAAATCTTTCATTTAAACAGGAGAAAATGAAATTGTCCTGCTGGAAGGGATATGTTATACTTCCTGTATGAGCGGATCACAGGCAGTATGCTGGACTGGTTTTCGATATGACGGCATCAGACGGAACGCAGCGGAAAGGACAGGAGATTCCAGGTGAAGGGTTTACAGGAAGACATTAAGACAGGAAATTTCAAAAAAGCATATCTCCTTTACGGGGAGGAGGCGTATCTTCGGCAGCAGTATAAGGAAAAGCTGATAAAGGCGCTGAATCCTGACGATGACACCATGAATTTTACCAGATTTGAGGGCAAGGGGATCGAGGTAAAAGAGATGATCGATCTCTGCGAGACGATGCCTTTTTTCGCCTCTACCAGAACCATTCTCGTAGAAAACTCCGGTTTCTTCAAGAACAAATGTGACGAACTGGCGGATTACATGAAGGATCTGCCGGATTATCTGCACCTGGTCTTTGTGGAGGAGGAAGTGGACAGGCGGAGCCGGATGTACAAGGCGGTAAAGGCCTGCGGAAGAATCTCCGAGTTTGCCAGACAGGATGAAAAAACGCTGATGAACTGGGCGGCGGGAGTTCTTGCAAGGGAAGGCAGGAAGATCACCGCCCGGGATATGGAGTTGTTCCTCACGAAAACAGGAACAGATATGGGAAATATCCGTATGGAGCTTGAGAAGCTGATCACCTATACCATGGGGCGCGATGTGGTAAGGGCTCAGGATATCGAGGCAGTGTGCACCACCCGGACAGCCAACAAGATTTTTGATATGGTCCGCGCCGTGACGGAGAAGAACCAGAAGCGCGCCCTGGATCTGTACTATGACCTTCTGACATTGAAAGAACCGCCTATGAGGATCCTTTTCCTGCTGTCGAAACAGTACCGCCAGCTCTTTCTGGCGAAGCAGATGACGGAGGAAGGAGCTTCCAGGAATGAGATCGCCTCCCGGCTGGGCGTACCCGCTTTTGCCGCGGGCAACATCATATCCTGCGCCCGCGCATATGCCACAGAGGAACTGGAACAGGCGGAAAAAGATTTTATCGAGGCGGAAGAAGCCGTAAAGACAGGACGGCTTCAGGACGTGCTGAGTGTGGAATTATTAATTGTGAAATACAGTTCGGCAAGAAAATCAGCCGGCCGTTAGGAACCGGCTGACAAAACAGTGAACAGAGAAAAGGGCCGTTATTATACGATCAGCAGAGTTCTCTCATTTACATGATGGCCGAATTCCGGCATGAAAGGAAAGGCCTCCTGATCAGGGTCCAGGTGATCCTGCATGACCGGCGGCATATAGGAGGATGTAAAGCAGAAACCGAATTTCAGATGATGATAGCCCTGTGCCAGGCCGCCTTCTTTCTTTACTTTGAGGACGGCCGGGGCAGTGACGTCCCAGTGCGTCTGAAAATCAGATTTCATTTCTTCATAAGTATGATCTTCCCCTTTGATATTCCAGATGAGTTCTTCTCTTTCGAACTTTTCTCCGTCTACATACAGGGTTCCGGGGCGGATCTGGCTGAGAAAGATCCCGCGGTAATAAGGAAGTCTTACTTTAAACTGGAACCCGGTTACTTTTCCATTTTCTACAGTGTTTCTGAATCCTACGGATTGTATTACTTCTCGTTCCATAATTACCTCCTTAATCTCCCAATAATCTTTTGAGCATGATGTGCTGTTTCCTTAATGTCTGTCCTACCTCATAGCCGGGAGCGTATTTGTCCGCGCCTTCGTATTCGCTCAAAAGGTAACCGTCCCAGCCGTTGTCCTGAAGGACTTTGATGATCTCCGGATAGGGAATGGTGGTTTCCCGGAAGTCGTCGCTCATGTTGATGAATTTGGCATGGCAGCAGTAAATATAGGGAAGAAGGGGGATCAGATCTTCCGGTCTGTTTGGTTCGTAATTGGGATCCTTCCACTCGCCCTCGCTGAATTCTGTACGGAACACACTGAAATCGATGTTCAGACCGAAATTTCCGGTTCCGGTTTCCCTGATAAAGTCTACGAAGTCAGTGACCAGTTTACCGTGCAGATTGGACGGCGTGTGGATCTCCGGGCACATTTTCATATCCAGTTCTTCCGCCAGAGGAAGAGCGCCGCGGATAATTTCCCGCCAGTTGTCCACCGGTTCCAGACGGTCGTTGATCACCGGCATTTTTGTACGCATGATCCGGAAACCCAGCCGGTGTGCCAGACGGATATCTCTTTTTAACATTTCCACGGATTCCTCTGTGGTGAGATCTCTGTCTCCCAGTACATGGGAGTCGATCCAGTTTCCGTATTCCACGGGAACCACCTCATATTTATCGCAGAGGCGGAACCACTTTTCTACCCATTCATCGGTGGGATGGGGGTAGTTTTCGATATGGGTATTCGCCAGGATCTCGATTCCGTGAGCCCCCATATCATACACATCTTCAAAGCAGTCCTCCAGTGTTTTTGTCAGGCCGAACTCGGCGGAGTAGCTGTAAAGAGCAACGCCGCGCTTGGGGCCCGAACGGTTATACTGATACATATACGTTTCCCTCCTCGTTGATATTTTGTAGTTATTATAGGAAAAAAATGCGGAATGGTCATTTAAAAATCCTGCCTGTAAAAGCGGGAAAATTGCACTGTAATGATAAAAACGAACAGAAGGATAAATATAGATAAAAAACAGCGTCTGTATTTTATTCTCTGCGCGGTTGTGAAAAATACACACCTCTTTGCAAAGCGTGCCGCAGATGATATACTGTAAATGAAATTTTGGGACACTGCGGTCTGAGAGGAGGCAGTTATGAATACATCAGAGCGAAGAGAGGAGATCCTCCGCATCCTTCGGGCAGCGGCGGATCCTGTGGCGGCCAGGGAGCTTGCGGCCCGGTTCGGCGTCAGCCGCCAGGTGATCGTGCAGGATATGGCGGTGATCCGTGCGTCCATGCCGGGGATCCTGTCCACTACAAAAGGATACGCCATGCAGCAGGAGAATACCTGCACAAGAGAATTCAAGGTGCGGCACCGTCAGGATCAGGCTGCCGACGAACTGAACCTGATCGTGGATTGCGGCGGGCGTGTCAAAAATATCAGTATCAGCCACCGGGTTTACGGGCGTATATCTGCGGAGATGGATATCCGATCCCGTCAGGACGTGCGGGAATTCACCGAAGCTCTTGCCAGCAGCCATTCCACGGTTCTCAGCACAGCCACCTCCGGATATCATTATCATCTGGTGGAGGCGGCGAATACACAGCGGCTGGATCTGATCGGGAGAGAACTGGAGAAAGCCGGATTTCTGGCTCCGCTTCAGCCATGGGAAAAAGAAAAAACAAAAGAGCCATAAAGCTGCGGGAAGGATTTCCGCGAATGAGGGATTTTATCTTGCGGCGCTGGGAACGCCGGAGCCGGAGGAGTGGCGCCGGTCTCTGTTTTGTCAGACTGTCAGATATTTTTTCGATTTATGGGAATTATGTATTGACATTCGCAGAGAGATATACTAGAATATATGAGCATGTTTACAGGAGCGCCCGTGTCTGTTCCTGTGACACAATACTATTTTATTTCGGGAATGGAGGTGTACCACATTGGCTAACATCAAATCTGCTAAGAAGAGAATTTTAGTAAACAGAACCAAGGCTGCGAGAAACAAATCTATCCGTTCTGCTGTTAAGACTTCCATCAAGAAGGTTGAAGCTGCAGTTCAGAATAACGATAAAGCTGCTGCACAGGCTGCTCTTACTGACGCTATCGCTACAATCAGCAAGGCTACATCCAAGGGCATCTATCACAAGAATAACTGTGCAAGAAAAGTTTCCCGTTTAACAAAAGCCGTAAACACTCTCGGCTGATAGAGAACATTTTTAATTATAAGCTTATAATTAAAAGGACAGTCATTTACCCTCAATGGCTGTCTTTTTTGTTGCGTAAAATTTACGACAACTGTTCTTTGCTGTTCTTCAGCCGGATCAGGAAGAAAAATGTATGAAATATTGAATAAACGTCTGAAAAAATTCTCCCGGTGACTTTTGATAGAATAAAATCATCAAAGAAAGCATCTGCCAGCTGCGAGAAAAGAATGGAGAAATTAGAATAGCCGGCTACAAAGGATACTTAAGTTCCGAATATGAAGGCGGCACGGGAGTTCTTCTGTTCTGAAGGCGGCTGTCCGATCTGCAAATGTCAATACATAATTCCCGTTAAAGTTACAGAAAATATATGAAAAAACGGAGGATCAGCTCATGACGGGAAACGGAAGAATCAGAACAGACCTTGCTCTGGAGACCACGGAGAGATTCGCGCAGGAACATGTGGAAATCCGCGGAGTGGAGATACAGGAGGATGTGGACGAAGAAAAACATATCCGGACAACCGTGGTGAAGATCACTACGGAAAACGGGGCGAAAGCTATGGGACGCCCTCAGGGGAATTATATTACCATTGAAGCGCCGGATCTTTCCATGGCGGATGAGGATTATCACCGGGAGGTTTCCGGAGAGATCGCCCGCCATTTAAGACAGCTTATTGATCTTGATCATGAATGTTCCATCCTTATAGTGGGACTGGGCAACCGGGCGGTCACGGCAGACTCTCTTGGGCCCCGCGTGGTGGACAATCTTCAGATGACCAGACATCTTATAAGGGAATACGGGCTGAAAAGCCTGGACGGAAATACGATCCACCAGATCAGCGGGATTATTCCCGGAGTAATGGCGCAGACCGGAATGGAAACGTCGGAGATCGTCCAGGGGATCGCGGCGGAGACGAAGCCGGATGTGGTGATAGCGGTGGACGCTCTGGCGGCCAGAAGTATCCGGAGGCTGAACAGGACCGTGCAGATCACAGATACGGGAATTCATCCGGGATCCGGCGTGCAGAATCACCGAACCGGTCTTACGGAGGAAAACCTGCAGGTGAAGGTGATCGGGATCGGCGTCCCCACAGTAGTTGACGCGGCGACTATTGTTCATGATTCCATGGCCCATCTTCTTGACACCCTGGAAGAACAGGAACAGAAAGAGTTTCTGGAGGAAATGATCACACCGAATCTTTACAGTATGTTCGTTACGCCGAAGGATGTGGATGAAACGATAAAATATCTGAGTTTTACGGTTTCGGAAGGACTGAATCTGGCTTTTCGCGAAGTATAATCCGGGACTTGCTGTCATAGGATTTTCTGAAAGAGGTGATCCTGTGACAAAAATCCGGAAAGTGTTCTGTGTGCTTTTAAGTCTGTGCTTTTTTGCGGTTCTGGCGGCATCTCCAGGACGGCTTTTTTCCGGCGGGAATATTTACGGACAACTTCCTCTGTACCGCTTTCTGGAAAAGACGGCCGGAACTATTTCCCGGAGAGACGACCCGGAAACTTATCAGCTTCTGGCAGAAAATAACGCCCGCTATCTGGAAGCGATGACAGAAAAAGAGAACCGGCAGGATGCGGAGGAGAACGTGCAGGAGAAAGAAGAAACTGTGAAAGAAGAGGAAAAAGTGAAAGAAGAAAAGAAACCGGCGGCTTCTGCCACGCCGCCGGTTGAGACAGAAGACACTTCCGCCGCGCAGACAGCCTCAGCCGCCGCGCTTCCTCATCCGGAGATCGATCTGGCGCCGGAAACTCTGGCCGACTACAATTATCTTCTGAATCACTTTTTTATTGTAGATCCGGGGACTGTTGCCAGCGAGCAGATTCTCAACGCGGCAGCTTTTTTTGAAAAAGACCTGTCTCTGGAGAAGAATCCGGGGACGCCCCAGATTCTGATCTATCACAGTCATTCCCAGGAGACGTTTGCGGACTCCCGGGAGGGGCATGTGGAAGATACTATCGTTGGGGTGGGAGATTATCTGGCAGAGATCCTGACGGAAATCTACGGGTATCAGGTGCTCCATGTGACGGAGGCTTTCGATATGATGGGCGGACAGCTGGACAGAAGTGCGGCGTATGACTATGCCCGGCCTTATATAGAGGAGGTCCTGAAGGAAAACCCGACCATAGAAATAGTGATCGATCTTCATAGGGACGGGGTTCCGGAAGACAGGAAACTGGTAACTGAGATCAACGGAAAACCCACGGCGCAGATTATGTTTTATAACGGGCTCAGTTATACCGCGGACGGCGGGCAGGTGGATTATCTTCCCAACCCTTACATACAGGATAACCTGGCGTTCTCTTTCCAGCTGGAATATCAGGCGGCGCAGTATTACCCGGAGTTTTACCGCGGGATATATCTGGCCGCTCTTCGGTACAATCTTCATCTGAAGCCAAGAGCGCTGCTTCTGGAGGCGGGGGCCCAGACCAATACCGTTCAGGAGGTAAAAAACGCCATGGAACCTTTTGCGGATATCCTGAACAGAGTGCTTTCCGGGGAGGCGCGGACGGATACAGTTACAAAATGACGAAGGGACATACATTACGGAATGACGAAGGCTCATATTACGGGATATTGAAGGTTCATAAACATCTGGACTTGTGAATCTCTGGTGTGATATAATAAAACCCAAATGCGATGAATTATACATGGAAGATAAAGAGGAGGAAAACCGCAAAGTGACAGATCAGAGCAAGATTCGTAATTTCTGTATTATTGCACATATAGACCATGGAAAGTCCACTCTGGCCGACCGTATCATAGAGAAGACAGGACTGCTCACGGAGAGGGAGATGCAGTCCCAGGTGCTGGACAATATGGATCTGGAGAGGGAGAGAGGCATTACAATCAAATCCCAGGCGGTCCGTATCGTATATAAGGCAAAAGACGGAGAAGAATATATTTTTAACCTGATAGATACCCCGGGACATGTGGATTTTAATTATGAAGTATCCAGAAGCCTTGCGGCCTGTGACGGCGCGATTCTTGTGGTGGACGCCGCGCAGGGGATCGAGGCCCAGACCCTTGCCAATGTTTATCTTGCGCTGGATCATGATCTGGACGTACTGCCGGTGATTAATAAGATAGACCTTCCCAGTGCGGATCCCCAGCGTGTGATCAACGAGATCGAGGATGTGATCGGACTGGAAGCACAGGACGCGCCGCAGATCTCGGCCAAGACAGGACAGAATGTAGAAGAAGTCCTGGAGCAGATCGTACAGAAGATCCCGGCGCCCCAGGGAGATGCGGAGGCTCCTCTCAAGGCTCTTATTTTCGATTCTGTCTATGATTCCTACAAAGGCGTGATCGTGTTCTGCCGTATTATGGACGGCTGTGTGAAGAAAGGCACCACCGTGCGGATGATGGCTACCGGATTTACCGCGGAAGTTGTGGAGGTGGGATATTTCGGCGCGGGACGTTTTATTCCCTGCGACGAGCTCACCGCCGGAATGGTAGGATACCTTACGGCGAGTATCAAGAATGTGAGAGATACCCGTGTGGGCGATACGGTAACGGACGCTGCCAGACCCTGCGCGGAGGCGCTGCCTGGCTACAAGAAAGTCCAGCCCATGGTGTACTGCGGCCTTTATCCTGCGGACGGGGCGAAATACGGAGATCTCAGAGACGCGCTGGAGAAGCTTCAGCTGAACGACGCTTCTCTGTTCTATGAGCCGGAAACTTCCGTGGCGCTGGGGTTCGGATTCCGCTGCGGATTCCTGGGACTGCTCCATCTGGAGATCATCCAGGAGCGTCTGGAGAGAGAATATAATCTGGATCTGGTTACCACTGCGCCCAGTGTTATCTATAAAGTGTATAAGACCAACGGCGAGGTGATCGAACTTACCAATCCCACCAATCTTCCGGATCCTTCAGAGATCGATTATATGGAAGAACCCATGGTGGAGGCGGAGATCATGGTGACCACAGAATTTATCGGAGCCATCATGGAACTCTGTCAGGAGCGCCGGGGTCAGTATCTGGGAATGGACTATATGGAAGAGACACGCGCTCTTCTGAAATACCGCCTGCCCCTGAACGAGATCATTTACGATTTCTTCGACGCCCTGAAATCCAGATCAAGAGGATATGCTTCCCTGGATTATGAACTCTGCGGATATGAGCGCAGCGAACTGGTGAAACTGGATATCCTGGTGAACCGGGAGGAAGTGGACGCTCTTTCCTTTATCGTCCATGCCGATACAGCATACGAGAGAGGCAGAAAGATGTGTGAAAAGCTGAAGGAGGAGATCCCCAGACAGCTGTTCGAGATCCCCATCCAGGCGGCGATAGGAAGCAAGATCATTGCCCGGGAAACGGTGAAGGCTATGCGCAAGGACGTGCTTGCCAAGTGTTACGGCGGCGATATCACACGTAAGAAGAAACTTCTGGAGAAACAGAAGGAAGGTAAGAAACGTATGCGCCAGGTGGGCAATGTGGAGATCCCGCAGAAGGCGTTTATGAGCGTGCTGAAGCTGGACGATAAATGACCGGCAGGATCATACCGGTATGGACAGCCGCTTTGTCAGCGGACAGAGGATTTGACAATGGTAAAAAATATTAAGAGAGCGGCAGCGGCGACAGTCATAGCCCTGCTTTGTATATCCGCGGCGGGATGCGGCTGCGGGAAAAAAGAAAAAGATCCTGCGTCAGAACAGGTCCTTAAGATCACGATCACTCCGGAACCGACGCCTACTCCGGCGCCGGAGGAGATGAATCCCGACGCGGTGGTGACCAATGGAAATATTACCATGGTAAACGGTTATCTTGCGGAAAAAGGCACAGGATCTGAAAATCAGAGCGGAGAAGAGACTCCGGAAACAGATTCCGGGAAGAACGGCTCCGGCGCTCAGGAGGATGAAGGTGGAGAATAATAGCAGGCTTCCTCTGGAACTGTATATACATATTCCCTTTTGCGTGAAGAAATGCGCGTACTGTGATTTCCTGTCCGCCCCTGCGGACCGGGAAACAAGAGAAGCCTATGTCTCCGCTCTTCTGAAAGAGATCGGAGGCCTGGCGGGGGAATATGATCTGGCAGACCGGGAGGTCGTCTCTGTGTTTATCGGCGGGGGAACGCCTTCTCTTCTGGAGGGCGCCCGGATGAGAGAGATCATGGATTGCATGAAAGAACAGTTTGATTTTGCGTCTGACGCCGAAATTACGGTGGAGGCGAATCCGGGAACCCTCGACAGGGAAAAACTGAGACTCTACCGTGGAGCCGGGATCAACCGGCTCAGCCTGGGGCTTCAGTCGGCCAGCAACAGGGAACTGCGCGTTCTGGGAAGAATCCATACTTACGAAGATTTTCTGGAAAGCTGCCGGAACGCCAGGGAAGAGGGTTTCGCCAATATTAATGTGGATCTTATTTCCGCGGTTCCGGGGCAGACTTATGAGGACTGGATCCGGAATCTGAGAACAGTAGCGGAACTGGGACCGGAACATATATCCGCCTACAGTCTGATCATCGAGCCGGGGACTCCTTTTGCGCAGATGGAGCTGGACCTTCCCGACGAAGATACGGAATACCGGATGTATGAGGATACTGCGGCGGTGCTTCGGGAGTACGGCTATCGGCAGTATGAGATATCCAACTATGCCCGGGAGGGGTTTACCTGCCGGCATAATACAGGATACTGGAAGAGAACTGAATATCTCGGGATCGGTCTGGGCGCTGCCTCGCTTTTTGAGGGTCGGCGCTTTCACAATACTGTGGATATGAAAGAATATCTGACGGACAGCGGCCGCCCCGGAGCGATACGGAAGGATATGGAAATCCTCACCCGTCAGGATGAGGAAGAGGAGTATATGTTTCTGGGACTCCGGATGACGGAGGGCGTCTCTGAAAGCAAGTTTGAGGAACAGTTCCGTGAGAAGATGACGGACGTCTACGGGGCGGTCCTGCGTAAATATGAAAAGATGGGACTGCTTCAGAAAAAGGGAGATTTCTGGAGCTTTACGAGAAAGGGAATACATGTAAGCAACGGCGTTCTGGCGGATTTTCTCCAGGATCGCGGTTGAAACGGAGGAACAAATGGCAGAACATACGACTGGACGGAAATTTATTAAAATACGCGGCGCGAATGTGAATAACCTGAAGAATCTCAGTGTGGACATTCCCAGGGATGAGTTTGTGGTTCTGACGGGAGTCAGCGGTTCGGGAAAATCTTCCCTTGCCTTTGATACCATTTACGCGGAAGGGCAGAGAAGATATATGGAATCCCTGTCCTCCTACGCCCGCCAGTTCCTGGGGCAGATGGAAAAACCGGATGTGGAGATGATCGAAGGGCTCCCGCCGGCTATTTCCATTGACCAGAAATCCACCAACAGGAATCCACGTTCCACTGTGGGAACGGTAACGGAGATCTATGATTATTTCCGTCTTCTCTACGCGAGGATCGGAATCCCCCACTGCCCGAAATGCGGCAAGGAGATAAAAAAACAGACGGTAGACCAGATGGTGGATCATATCATGGAGCTTCCGGAGAGAACGAGGATCCAGCTGCTGGCTCCGGTAGTCCGGGGAAGAAAAGGAACCCATGCGAAGCTTCTGGAACAGGCGAAGCGGAGCGGATATGTGCGCGTGCAGATCGACGGAAGTATGTACGAGCTCTCTGAGGAGATCAAACTCGATAAAAATATTAAGCATAATATAGAGATCATCGTCGACCGTCTTGTGGTGAAGCCGGGAATAGAGAAACGTCTGGCGGACTCCATTGAGACAGTGCTTGATCTGGCGGACGCCCTTCTTATGGTGGATACTATGGACGGAAACGTTCTGACGTTCAGCCAGAGCTTCTCCTGTCCGGACTGTCAGATCAGTATAGACGAGATCGAACCCAGAAGCTTTTCTTTTAATAACCCCTTCGGAGCCTGCCCGGACTGTTACGGACTGGGATATAAGATGGAGTTTGACATAGACCTGATGATCCCGGACAAATCTTTAAGTATCCTGGATGGAGCCATTGCCGTGCTGGGCTGGCAGTCCTGCGCGGACAAGGGCAGTTTTACCAGAGCGATCCTTGACGCTCTGGCAAAAGAATATGATTTCAGCCTGGACACCCCTTTTCAGGATTATCCGGAAAAAGTCAAAAATATACTGATCTACGGTACCAACGGTCATTCAGTAAAAGTATATTACAAAGGGCAGAGGGGCGAGGGCGTTTACGACGTCGCTTTTCCCGGCCTGATCAAAAACGTGGAGCAGAGGTACCGGGAGACAGGGTCTGACGCCATGAAACAGGAATATGAATCTTTTATGCGTATTACGCCCTGTAAGACCTGTAAAGGCCAGAGACTGAAAAAAGAATCCCTGGCTGTTACTGTGGGAGGGAAAAACATTTTTGAAATGACTTCCCTTTCTATTGAAAAACTGAAAACATTTATGGAAGAACTGACGCTGACCAGCCAGCAGGAACTGATCGGAAGGCAGATCCTGAAGGAAATCCGGGCGAGAGTGGGATTCCTGGCGGAGGTGGGACTGGATTACCTGTCTCTGGGACGGGCTACGTCAACGCTTTCCGGAGGCGAGGCCCAGAGGATCCGCCTGGCGACACAGATAGGGTCCGGCCTTGTGGGGGTCGCCTATATTCTGGACGAGCCCAGCATCGGTCTTCACCAGAGAGATAATGACAAACTGCTCCGGGCGCTGATGCGCCTCCGCGATCTGGGAAACAGCCTGATCGTGGTGGAACATGACGAGGATACGATCCGCGCGGCCGACTGTGTGGTGGATATCGGCCCGGGAGCCGGGGAACACGGCGGCGAGCTGGTGGCTCAGGGAACGGCGGATGATCTGATGAAAAATGAGCATTCAGTCACAGGCGCGTATCTGAGCGGAAAGTGCCGGATCCCGGTTCCGGAAATCCGGAAACAGCCTTCCGGATGGCTGCATATAAAAGGCGCGGCGGAAAACAATCTGAAAAATGTAAACGTGGACATTCCGCTGGGGATCATGACCTGTATCACCGGAGTCAGCGGATCCGGAAAGAGTTCCCTGATCAACGAAGTGCTTTATAAAACACTTGCAAGAGATCTGAACCGGACAAGGATCATACCGGGAAAACACAAAGAAATTCTGGGAGAGGAACAGCTGGACAAAGTGATCAGCATCGACCAGTCTCCCATCGGGCGGACGCCCAGATCCAATCCCGCCACATATACAGGAGTGTTCGATCAGATCCGCGAGCTGTTCGCGTCCACGCCCGACGCCAAAGCCAGAGGCTACAAGAAGGGCCGTTTCAGCTTCAATGTGAAAGGCGGAAGGTGCGAGGCCTGCAGCGGCGACGGTATCATTAAGATTGAGATGCATTTCCTTTCAGACGTTTACGTGCCCTGCGAAGTGTGTAAAGGGAAACGGTATAACCGTGAAACTCTGGAAGTGAAATATAAAGACAAAAATATCTATGACGTGCTGAATATGACGGTGGAGGAGGCGATGACTTTCTTCGAAAACATCCCCTCCATACGGCGGAAAATAGAAACCCTCTATGATGTGGGACTTTCCTACATCCGACTGGGACAGCCATCCACAGAACTTTCCGGAGGCGAGGCCCAGAGGATCAAGCTGGCGGCGGAGCTGAGCAGACGCAGCACGGGCAGGACGATCTATATTCTGGACGAGCCTACCACCGGCCTGCATTTCGCGGACGTCCATAAGCTGGTGGATATCCTGAAACGTCTTACAGAAGGCGGCAATACGGTGGTGGTGATCGAACATAATCTTGATGTGATCAAAACCGCGGATTATATTATTGATATGGGGCCTGAAGGAGGAGAACGGGGAGGTACGGTGATCGCTTCGGGAACACCGGAAGAGATCGCAGAGATCCCGGAGTCCTATACAGGGCAGTATGTTGCGAAATATCTGAAACAGGAAAATAAATAATTAGAAAGGAGTCCTCTATGCCGGCAAGTGATATCGGAATAGATCTTGGTACCAGGAACAGTCTGGTTTATTCTACAGGAAAAGGTCTTGTACTGCAGGAGCCTTCTGTTGTGGTATATGATAAAGATACGGAAAAGATCAGGGCCATCGGGGAAGAAGCCCGGCAGATGTCCGGACATGTCACCTCCAATATGGAAGTAATACGTCCGATCCGTCAAGGAGCTATCGCAGATTTTGTTGTAATGGAAAAGATGCTGAAATATTTTATATCCAAAGCTATGGGGAGAAGGGCGTTCCTGAAACCCAGGATCAGCATCTGTGTTCCGGGGGAAAGCACGGAGATCGAACGCAGAGCCATTGAGGAGGCGACTTACCAGGCCGGCGCCAGGGAGGTCTTTCTGGTGGAAGAACCCATAGCGGCCGCGATCGGTTCCGGCGTAGACATTACGAAGCCTTTCGGAAACCTTATCGTAGACATCGGAGGAGGGACTTCCAATGCTGCGGTAATATCTCTTGGAGGAATCGTGGTTTCCGCGTCTGTAAAAGTGGCGGGCGACGCTTTTGACCAGGCGATCATGAATTATGTGCGCGGCAGCCACAGTCTTTTTATCGGAGAAGATATGGCTGAAGAAATAAAAAAGAAGATCGGAACAGCCGTGGAGGAGGCAAGTCCCCGCGTTATGGAGGTAAAAGGGCGGAATGTGATCACAGGACTGCCCAAGACCATAAAACTTACTTCAGAAGAAGTGAGGGTGGCTTTAAAAGATGCAACCGGGCAGATCGTTGATACGGTCCACGGCGTTCTGGAAAAAACGCCGCCGGAGCTGGCTGCAGATATTGTGGACAGAGGAATCGTTCTTGCCGGAGGCGGAGCCATGCTCCGGGGAATGGACGCGCTGATCGAACAGCGGACAGGAGTGAGCACACTGACAGTTCAGGACGCGATGAACGTAGTGGTGGTCGGAACCGGAAAATATCCGGAGATCCGGGCAAGAATGGAAGAATGATGAGTCATGAGTGAAAGTGTAACCGGATATATTGATCATATTGTTTTCCGGAATGAAGATAACGGATACACGGTTCTGGTCCTGAAAGGCGTGGAAGGACAGGAAGAGCTGACCTGTGTGGGGGCTTTTCCGGTGATCAGCCAGGGCGCGACCATAGAGGCTGAGGGCAGATATACCACGCATCCTGTCTACGGCAGACAGTTCCAGATTGAATCTTTCAGAGAGAAAATGCCGGAGGACGCTCTCGCCATGGAAAGATATCTGGGTTCCGGAGCGATAAAAGGCATCGGCACGGCGCTGGCGGCACGGATCGTCCGCCGTTTTGGAGAAGATACGCTCAGAATCGTGGAAGAAGAACCGGAGCGCCTTGCGGAGATCAAAGGGATCAGTGAAAAAAAAGCCCGGGAAATCGCGGTGCAGGTGGAAGAAAAGGCCGACATGCGCCGGGCGATGATGTTTCTGCAGAAATATGGGATCTCGCTGAATCTGGGCGCGAAGATTTATCAGAAGTACGGCGATTCCGTGTACAATGTCCTTCAGGAGAATCCCTACCGCATCGCAGAGGATATCAGCGGCGTAGGTTTCCGGACGGCGGACGAGATCGCCGGACGTATAGGGATACATATGGATTCAGATTACAGGATCCGGAGCGGCATGATGTATACTTTATCTCAGGCGGCGGGGGAAGGCCATGTGTATCTTCCGAAAGAGGAACTGTTCCGGCGGGCCAGCGAGCTGCTGGGCGTGGATGAAGCCTATATGGAGAAACATCTGACGGATCTGGCGGTGGACCGGAAGATTGTTCAGAAAGAAGAGGGCGGAACAGTCCTCGTCTATCCAAGCTATTATTACTATCTGGAGCTGAACACGGCGAGGATGCTGCGGGAGCTGAACGTGGACTGTCCGGAGGATGAGAAACTGGTACAGAGAAGGATCGCGCAGATCGAGAGGGAGACAGGCACAGTCCTTGACGACATGCAGCGCAGGGCTGTCACGGAGGCTGCCGGCCGCGGACTTTTTATCCTTACCGGAGGACCGGGAACAGGAAAGACGACGACGATCAACGCGATCATCCGCTTCTTCGAAGGAGAAGGCGCGCAGCTTAGGCTGGCGGCGCCTACCGGCAGGGCGGCCAAGCGTATGACGGAAGCCACGGGCTACGAGGCGCAGACGATACACCGGCTTCTGGAACTGAGCGGCATGCCGGAGGACGGCGGAGATGAACGGGCGCTCCGGTTTGAGCGCAATTCAGAGAATCCTCTGGAAGCGGATGTCATCATTATTGATGAGATGTCCATGGTGGATATTCATCTGATGCATTCTCTGCTTCTGGCTGTGACGGCCGGTACCAGGCTGATCCTTGTGGGAGATGAAAATCAGCTGCCCAGCGTCGGACCGGGAAATGTCCTCAGGGATATTATCCGAAGCGGTATGTTTCCGGTTGTGGAACTGAAGAAGATTTTCCGCCAGGCGTCAGAGAGCGATATCGTTGTAAACGCCCATAAGATCAACAGAGGCGAGCAGGTGGTGCTGGATAATAAAAGCCGCGATTTCTTTTTCCTGAAGAGAGACAACGCGGATATCATCATACGGGTAGTGATCGCGCTGATCCAGGACAAACTGCCGGGTTATGTGGAAGCGAAGCCTTTCGATATTCAGGTGCTCACTCCCATGCGCAAGGGACTTCTGGGCGTGGAGAGACTGAACCAGATCCTGCAGAGATACCTGAATCCGCCGGATCCCTCCAAAAAAGAAAAGGAATACGGGCAGGGCCTTTTCCGGGAAGGGGATAAGGTCATGCAGGTGCGGAACAATTATCAGCTGGAATGGGAAGTCCGTGGAAGATACGGTATCCCTGTGGAAAAAGGCGTGGGTGTGTTCAACGGCGACACGGGGATCCTGAAATCTATAAATGAATTCTCGGAAACAGCGGAAGTAGAGTTTGAGGACGGGCGCTGCGCGGAATATTCCTTCAAACAGCTGGAGGAACTGGAGCTTGCCTACGCGGTCACCATACATAAATCCCAGGGATCGGAATATCCCGCGGTGGTGTTGCCTGTCCTTTCCGGTCCGAAGATGCTTCTGAACAGAAATCTTCTGTACACGGCCGTGACGAGGGCGAGGAAATGCGTCACCATTGTAGGAAGCGAGGAAACCTTCCGCGAAATGATCAGAAATGAAAAACAGCAGAAACGCTACAGTTCTCTTGACATAAGGCTCCGGGAGGAGTAAAAGAGATTCTGCAGGCTGCATCGGGGAGAAAGGAATCCTGATTGAAAAAAATATTTTACAGTATCCTCGACGTTCTTTATCCGGGACGCTGCCCGGTATGCCACCGGATCCTGAAAGACAAAAGAACGTCTGTCTGCCCGGAATGCAGAGACACGTTCCGGCCAGTGCGCGGGCATTACTGCCTGAAATGCGGAAAACCGGTAAAACCGGATGAAGAATACTGCCGGGAATGCGGGAAAGGAACCCGCTCTTTTGATCGCGGAAGGGGAGTTTTTCTCTACGACGGCATCATGAGAAGGTCTCTTGTAAGATACAAATATTACGGATGCCGGGAATACGGAGATTATTACGGGGAGGAAATATGCAGACACGCCGGCGGAGAGATCCGCAGGTGGGCTCCCGATGTGATCGTCCCCGTTCCGCTTTACAAAAGAAAACTCCGGATGCGGGGATTTAACCAGTCTGCGTATCTTGCCCGAAGGATAGGCGAAACTCTCGGGATACCGGTTTCCGAAGAAATACTTGTCAAGATTCAGAATACAAGATCTCAGAAGAAACTGGGAGCGGCGGAGCGGAAACGCAATCTTGTCCGGGCTTTCAGGGTGCCGGAAGACATTTCAGGGCTGACCGTGCTGGTGGTGGACGACGTTTTTACCACCGGGGCAACGATAGACGCCGCTGCGGCCTGTCTGAAAGCGGCGGGGGCGGAAAAAGTGTTTTTTACTACTCTCTGCATCGGAAGAGTATAGGAGAATTGCGGAAAAAACACTTTTCATAGGTAAGGATATATGTTACAATAACATGAACGAATTTTTTTATGAGGAGTCTGGCATGATCAACGAAGAAAAGATTAAGGTAATGACGAAGATCGCCATGTACGAACAGGGGGAAGGCAGGAAGTATCTTCCCATCAGTAAATATTACAGAAGCGATTATATCGGACTGGCTCTGATCAAGAACTTTTTTCTTGTGACTCTTGGTTATCTGCTCATGATCGCCGCAGTGGCAGTATATTTTGGAGAATATCTCATGTACAACATCCACAAGATGAACCTGGTGGCCGTGGGGATATATATTATCGTGGGTTATGTGGCGGTTCTGATTTTTTACTCTGTTCTTACTTATATTCAATATTCGGTAAAATATCATAAGGCAAAGAAAAGTGTGAGAAAATATTACGGCGAACTTACGGATCTGAGCAAGATCTATATCCGTGACGAGAAAAGGATGGCGGGAAGAGGAACGGCAGGAGGATTTCGGAAATGACGGCTTTACTGGAATTTAAACAGAGAATAAAAGGACTGTACGGTAAATACGAGGTTTATCTTCTGCCTCTTATGAAGTTTGTCCTTGCTCTGGTATATTTTATATGGATCAATATGAATATGGGGTACATGAAAGCGCTGGATAATATATTCGTTGTGCTGATCCTGTCCCTTATCTGCTCTATACTTCCTGCAGGAATGATGATTTTCGCAGGATTCGCCATGATGGTGGGGCACTGTTATGCTCTCGGGATCGACGTCGCCGCGTTTATGCTGGTGCTGATCCTGTTTATGATGATCCTGTTTCTGCGGTTTACCACAGGGAAGAACATCATTCTGGTATTTACGCCTCTGGCATGCGCTTTTGACCTTCCGGTTCTTCTTCCGGTAGGGTGCGGACTTCTGAGCAATGTTCTCTCCGCGCTTCCGGCGGCAGGGGGAGTGATCATATTCTACTTTGTCAGATTTATCCGGGCGCAGTCCCAGGTCCTTCAGGGGACAGATATGGAGATCCTTGACAGGATCACACTCCTGTCGGACGGCCTTATGGGGAACGGGGAAATGTGGCTTACAGTGATTGCCTTTGCGGCGGTCGTGATCGTAGTGAATATCATCAGAACGCGTACTTTTGATTATGCGTGGCGTATTGCCATTGTGGCGGGCGGTGTGGTCTACATTGTGATCATGCTGGCAGGAAGTGTTTCTTTCGGGATTTCTATTTCCGTACCGTCTCTGGCAGTGTTTACCGTGGTGGCGGTGCTCATCGGTATTGTCGTTGAGTTCTTTGTGTTCGGCGGTGATTATACGAGAACAGAACGGTTGGAATATGAAGACGACGACTATTATTACTATGTGAAAGCTGTTCCCAAGGCGCTTGTGACAACTTCCGAGAGAAATATCAAGAAGATCAACGGCGAACAGCCGCGTGACACAAAGAAATCCCAGGAAAAAGTGGTGAATTATACAGAACCTCTTTTCCAGGGAGAAGAGAAACCGGAAAAGGCCAGGAATACCCGGGACGACGTACCCGTGGAGAGAAAACCGGAACTCGATCATGTGGATTTCGAAAAGAAACTGGAGGAATCCCTGAAAGATCTGTAACCCGCTGACTCAGTGTAAGGAGAGGAGCATCCATGCTGAACATTGCAGATATATTGAACAGATATCTTTCCCATATCAATATGCCGTCTGTCAATATAATTGATGTTATAGAGATCATACTGATATCCTTTTTCGTGTATCAGTTCATGGTGTGGATCAAGTATACCCGCGCCTATACGGTGCTCAAGGGCCTTCTGATCATAGGTGCTTTTCTGCTGATCGCATATATTTTCAAAATGAACACGATCCTCTGGATCGTATCCAATCTGGCCGGCGCTCTGATCACTGCGATAGTCGTGATCTTCCAGCCGGAACTCCGTAAGGTGGTGGAGCAGCTGGGACAGAAAAAGATCATGTCCGCGATCCTTCCGTTTGATCCGGGAAAAGAGATCCAGGAAAGATTCACAGACCGAACCGTGAACGAACTGATCAGGGCGTGCTATGATATGGGAGAAGCCAAAACAGGGGCGCTTATCGTAATCGAACAGGAGATCCGCCTGGACGAATATATCCGGACAGGCATCACTGTGGACGCGATCCTGAGCAGCCAGCTCCTTATCAATATTTTTGAACATAACACACCGCTCCATGACGGAGCAGTGATCATGAGAGGCAACAGAGTGGTTTCGGCCACCTGTTATCTTCCGCTTTCCGATAATATGGAACTGAGCAAACAGCTGGGAACAAGACACCGCGCCGGCGTCGGCATCAGCGAGGTCACGGATTCCGTGACGATCATTGTCTCGGAAGAGACCGGGCAGGTGTCGGTAGCGCAGGACGGCAGGCTGCAGCGCAATGTGGCCAGCGCGCAGCTGCGTGAGATCCTGGAAAAAGCTCAGAATAAGAAAATTGTTGACAATAATAAACTGAGACAGCTTTTAATGGGGAGGGTGAAGCATGAAGGAAAAAATAACAAATAATCTCCTTCTTAAAATCCTGTCTCTGATCATTGCGTTTCTGGTCTGGCTGATCGTTGTAAATGCGGACAATCCTATCATGACAGAATCGTTCGTGGTTTCCGATGTACAGCTTCTGAATGAAGCGTATATCGACGCCGACGGTAAAATGTGCATGCAGGATGAAGAGCAGGATCCGATCAGAGTTACCATCAGAGCGGAAAGAAAAGTGCTGGACCGTATTTCTGCGTCGGATATCCGGGCAGTCGCGGATCTTCAGCAGGCGGTAAGCCTTGATACAGATCCGGTGATGGTTCCCATTACCGCGGTCTGCGCCGGAATCGCGCCGGAGGATATCCAGGTGACGCCGCAGAATCTGAGTCTTCACGTAGAGGATAAGGACACACAGGAATTCGTCGTGAACGTTACCACGAATAATACCCGTCCCGACAGAGGATACGAGGTGGGGACCCTGTCGTCCAATCCGGAGAAGATCAAGATTACAGGACCGATCTCACTTATCAATAAAATTGACAGGGTAAACGCCGCCATAGATGTCAGCGACGCTTCAGAAGATGTGACTGAAGAAACAGAAGTTACAGTGATCGACAAAAACGGCGAAGTCTTTTCAGATACAGATATGGCTTACCTGAACGTTTCCAAGGTATACGTGACAGCCAGGCTGTGGGAAGTGCGCTCAGACGTGCGTATACGCGCCGAGTACTCCGGTACGGCGGCGGAGGGCTACGAAGCGGAGAGCATCACAACCACCCCGAATGTCATTACTGTCGCCGGAAGCACTTCCGCGCTGGAAGCGCTTGAGGAACAGAACAATACAATCTGGATCCCGGCGGACGCGGTGGATATCTCAGGTGAGAAGTCAGATTATGAAGAAAAGATAAACATATCCGATTATCTTCCGGAGGGACTGAAACTTACGGCAGACTCCAGTGAAGATCTCTTTATCCGGGTGAATATTCTTCCGGAGGGAAGTTCGGTATGTGAAGTGCCCACCAAGAATATCATAGTTGAAAACGCGCCGGATACCATGCAGGTAGCGTTTGACACGGCTATGATAGAAGTACGTGTAAAGAAAACCAGTGAGGATCTGGAAGACCTGACAGAGAAAGAGATCCAGGCTTCCATTGATCTTGAAGATATAGAAGAGGGCAGCCATGAGCTGCCGGTGGAGATCCGGCTTCCGGAAGGCTATGAACTCGTGGATGAAGTGACAACGGGAGTGGAAGTTTCCAGGATTTCCATAGCAGAAGAAAACAGCTGAACAGGAGAGAGTTTTATGATCAGCCAGAAGATTACCATTACAAATCCTTCGGGTCTTCACCTGAGGCCCGCCGGGAATTTGTGTAACGAGGCCATGAAATACAAATCACTGATCACTTTTTCCTTTGACGGAGGCACCGCCAATGCGAAAAGCGTATTGAGTGTACTGGGAGCCTGCGTGAAATGCGGGGATGAGATTGAGCTTGTCTGCGAAGGCGCGGACGAGCGCGAGGCAATGGAAGCTTTGGTCGGTGCCATAAGCAGCGGCCTTGGTGAATAAAAAGTTTTTTTCAGGGATAAGGAGGAAGTACGTTGAAGAAAAGAATTGTGGCGGTTCTGTTAAGCCTTACATTAAGTTCTGCCATGCTGGCAGAAGCAGGCGCAGCAGCTGTTACTGAGGTATCAGCAGCAGAGCTGTTCACCAGCGGAGTAAGTGGTGAAGCAGGCGCAGTAATTGGCACAGAGGAAACTGGAGACACAATGCCGGTGACAGAACCGGCGGCGGAGACAGGAACAGATGACACAACTTTCGATGATGAGACAGATATTACGATAGAGGTTCCGGTTGACGGCGAATCAGGCGGAACGGAAGATCCGTCCGGATCAACAGAGACGCCTGGTGCGGCTGAGGAGACAGAGGATCCTTCCGCGGATCAGGCGGCGGATGCAGAAGTGGAATTCACAGACGATCTGTTTGTATCAGAAACAGTTCCGGAGACGGATGCGGTTCAGGATCAGAACACCCAGGTCAGTGTGGAGGAAACAGAAGATCCGGCAGTAGCAGCATCACCGGTAGAGGCAGAAGGGAAACTTCTGTATACCAGGTGGAGAGTGCAGACGGACGGAAGCTGGAAACTTCAGAAACTGCCGGAAACAACACCGGCGCCCGAGACACCGGAAACACCGGAGACAACACCCGCACCGGAAACACCGGAGACAACACCGGCGGCTGTGGGAGAGACAGAAGCAGAACCGGAAGCTGCCGCACTGCTGACGGCAGAAGCCGCAGTCTTTACAGAAGACCTTCAGACAGCGGAAACAGAAATGACCGCTGAGGATGCTGCGCCGGCAGAGACAACCGCTGAGGATGCAGCGCCTGTGGCGGAAGAAGCTGCCGACAGCGTGGGAGTTACAACGGCGGAATATTATACGGCGGAAGACGGGCTGGTAACGATCACAACAGTAGACGACAAGGGAAATCAGCTGGCATCCGGTACATATCTGTTCGATGAGAACGGCCGTATGGTAACCGGCCGCAGAACTGTAAAAGTCGGAACAAAGGGATTTGAATATACAGAAGATGCAGAATATTATTTCCTGCCGGCCGAAAAAGCAGTTGTTACCAATCCGGATACAGCTGCCGGCAATACGCTGACCCCGTATAATTCTGCGCTGGGACAGATGCAGAAGAATATTAGCTGGTTCTGGGAAGAAGGAGCTTTTCACCGCTACGGCGCGGATGGACGCGAAGACTTCGAGGCAGATACGATCTACCGTATCGGAAAGGACTACTACTATCTGCTTGAGGACGGAACGCCTTATGTGGGTATGATCAAAGCTACTTATTCCGGCAACGGAAGGACAGGCTTCTACTGCTTCACGGAAGCGGAGAGCGAAGATGAGATCCCCGGAAAGATGCTCTTCAACGAATGGGCATACCGCAGGATGCCCAAGGGCACACAGTGGCTCTACTTCGGCAAAGACGGCCGCTGGGTGAAAAAAGGATGCGGAGCTTACCAGGTGATCCCCTCCCGCGACATGCTGTATCTGCTGGATGCAAACGGATACCTGCTTACGAACAGGGTGGTTAAGGCTGCAAACGGATATTACTATATGTCCAACAGATATGCCCAGGTTCAGAGAGATAAGCTGGTTAAGATCGGCAATTACAGATATTACTTCATAAAAGACGGACGCCGCGCTACCTATAAGAACAAATGGGTTCGCCTCCCCGGCGCGGGCAACCGTTATTATTACTTCGGTACAGGCGGCAGGATCCAGGAGAAGACCGGTTTCCAGAAGATCACAGTCAACGGTAAATTCATCGGCTGGTTCTATTTCTCCAAGGCTGGAAACCATTACACAGATTATTTCTCCGGAGACAGATATTTCCTTCCGGACGGCCGTCTGGCAAGCGGTGTCTGCAAAGTAGACGGACGCTACTATTTCTTTGAGCGTTCCACCAGCACTGCTTACAAAGGAAAAATGTATAAAGGAACCTGGATCAAGTATAATAATAAATATTATTATGCGGCAAGCAACGGAAACCTGGCTACCAACGGCTGGAGAACCATCCGCAACGAGTACTATTACTTTAAGAACTGCACGGCGCTTACGAACTATAACATCAAAAAAGGCGATGTATATGGACGTCTGGACAGCAGAGGCAAGTTTGTTACAGGATGGATGGTTGCCAATGACGCAAAGAACAGGGCCCGCTACATGGATCCCAAAACAGGAAGATTCCTGAAAAATACTTCCCTGAAGATCGACGGACTGCTGTACTACTTTGACAGCAACGGATACAGAAGAACAGATCTGACAGATATTTACAAAGGTCCGTATCGCCTGGAGGTTGACCGTGTAAACGGCGTAATGACTGTTTATAACAGCGCAAGGACAGTGCCTGTGAAGACGATCCGCGTCTCTGTAGGACTGCCGTCCACACCGACTCCGCTGGGTAACTCCTACACGGTGAAACGTGCGGACCGCTGGCAGCTGCTTATGGGACCGTCATGGGGTCAGTATGGCAGCCATGTAACAGGCGGTATCTATATCCACTCTGTGGCATGTACCTACAAAAACGCAAATAACCTGCCGGCAGGCGAATATCTGAAACTGGGCAGCCCGGCATCTCACGGATGCATCCGCTGCTGTGTGGCAGATGCCAAGTGGGTATGGGATAACTGCAACGGCGCAAGGATCAGGATCTTCGACGGCGAATATCAGGAAGACGAATGCTTCAAAGGACCGCTGGGAAGAAACCCGCTGACGCCTCTGAGAGGAAGCGGAACCTTCGATCCCACAGACCCGTTATATAACTAAATCAGAATAATCAGAGCGCTCTCCCTGAGGGGAGGGCGCTTGTCAGGAGGAAAAGATATGAGAACATACCTGGTAACAGGCGGCGCAGGATTTATCGGATCCAATTATATTCATTACATGTTTCAGAAATATGACAATGAGATCCGTATCATCAATGTGGACAAACTGACTTATGCAGGAAATCTTGAAAATCTGAAAGATATCGAAAACAGAGATAACTATACTTTTGTAAAAGCGGACATCTGTGACAGTGAAACTATCATGAAGATTTTTGACGAGAATGATATCGACCGGGTGGTTCATTTTGCCGCGGAGAGTCATGTGGACAGAAGTATCCGGAATCCGGAGGTTTTTGTCAGGACGAATGTTCTGGGGACCCTGGTTATGCTGAACGCGGCCAAGTCGGCATGGGAGCTTCCTGACGGAACCTTTAAGCCGGACAAGAAATTCCTTCATGTCTCCACGGATGAAGTTTACGGTTCCCTGGACGAGGACGGCGGTTATTTTTATGAGACGACCCCCTATGATCCTCACAGTCCGTATTCCGCAAGCAAGGCCTCCTCGGATATGCTGGTAAAATCTTATATGGATACTTATAAGTTCCCTGCGAATATCACAAACTGCAGCAATAATTACGGACCATACCAGTTTCCGGAAAAGCTGATCCCCCTGATCATCAATAACGCGCTTCAGGGCAAGAAGCTTCCGGTATACGGAGACGGAAAAAACGTGCGCGACTGGCTCTATGTAATGGACCATGCCAAAGGAATCGATATGGTTCAGGAGAAAGGACGCCTGTTCGAGACCTACAATATCGGCGGACATAATGAGAAGCAGAATATCGAGATCATCCACATCATTCTGGATACTCTTCAGGAGATGCTTCCGGAAGGAGATCCCAGGAAGAAGCTGGTCAGCGAGGATCTGATCACCTATGTGGAAGACCGTAAAGGCCATGACCGCCGTTATGCCATTGCCCCGGACAAGATCAAAAAAGAAGTGGGCTGGTATCCGGAGACATGTTTTGAAGACGGCATCCGTCTGACAATCCAGTGGTTCTTTGAGCATGAGGACTGGATGAAGAATGTGACCAGCGGCGATTATCAGAAATACTATGATGAAATGTATAAGGTGAAATAACAGCGCCAGTGTACACTGACGCTATCCTCCGATATGGATCCTTCGGAGAACAAATACTGCGGGAATCCGGATTTTTTCGGATTGCCGCAGTTCTTATATATACGGGAGAGAAAATGAAAAAAATCGTGATTATAGGCGCCAATGATTTTCAGAGGCCGCTGATACAGAAAGCGAAGGAAATGGGATATGAGACTCATGTGTTCGCATGGCGGGAAGGAGCCGTCGGCGCGGCGGATGCGGATCATTTTTATGAGATCAGTATCACAGAGAAAGAACGTATCCTGGATATCTGTAAAAAGATCCGCCCGGACGCGGCTGCGACGATCGGATCTGACCTGGCGAACATTACCGTTCAGTTCCTGACGGAAAAATTGGGACTTCCGGGAAACAGCAGGGCGTGTATTGAGAAGTCCACCAACAAATACGCCATGCGGCGGGCTTTTCAGGAAGCGGGCGTCCCGGTTCCCTGGTTTCAGGTTGTCTCAGAGGAGGATATTGTGTATCCGGAGCGTTTCCCTGTGATCGTGAAACCCACCGACCGTTCCGGCAGCAGGGCTATTACAAAGGTGTTCTCCCGGGATGAGTTTGAGGCGGCTGTTCAGAAGGCTGTCGCCCAGTCCTTTGAGAAAAAAGCGATCGTGGAGGAGTATCTTTCCGGCAGTGAATACAGCGTGGAAACGATCAGCTGCCAGGGGCGTCATACCTGTCTGGCTATCACAAAGAAATATACCACGGGAAGCCCCCATTATATAGAAACCGGACATCTGCAGCCGGCGCCTCTGCCGGAGGATATGGCGAAGAAGGTGGAGGAGACAGTGTATCAGGCGTTGGACGCCCTTGAAGTACAGACAGGGGCGGCGCACAGTGAACTGCGGATCGACCGGGAAGGAAATATCAGGATCATAGAGATCGGTTCCCGGATGGGCGGAGACTGTATCGGCTCAGATCTGGTTCCCCTCTCCACAGGATATGATTTTGTGGGGATGGTTGTGGACGCGGCCGCGGGGAAACCGCTGGTTTTCACCAAGGCAGATCCTCATGTGTCCGCGATCCGTTTTATCATGGGAGAGAGGGATCTGAAGCTGCTTGATCATATCAAAAAGATACATCCGGAATGTCTCAAAAAAGAAGTGCTGGATGCGGACGCCATGAAAAACGAGATCGCAGACAGCGGCAGCAGACCGGGCTTTTTTATCCTGCAGACCGATACCATGGAAGAAATGGAGAAACTTCTTCATCACGGTCCCTGGGAGAACCCGGTAAATATTTTTGAAACTCCCATACAGAAACTCCGGTTCCGGGCAAAAGACAGCGGAAATATTTTCTATATGAAAAGAGACGATCTCCTGCCCTGTTCCTTCGGCGGCAATAAAGTCCGGTTTGCAGAGAAGTTTGTGGAGAATATGCAGAGAGAAAACTGCGACAGTATGATCATATACGGCAACTATCACTCTAATCTCTGCCGCATACTTTCCTCGTTATGCCATGAGCTTGAGATTCCCTGCTACATGGTCCATAATACAGAGGACGTGAAAGAAGAAAAAGAAACTTTTAACAGCCGGATCATCCGGAAAATGGGTGTGACAGAGATCCCCTGCCGGAAAACAGAAATCGCGTCCGCCGTACAGAGGGCGATGGATGAACTTTCGGAAAAAGGATACCGGCCCTACTATATTTACGGCAACCCGCGGGGCGAAGGCAGGGAACATATTCCCATGAAGGCATATGAGGAAGCCTATGGAGAAATATGCCGGTATGAGAAGGACCACGGTATGTTCTTTGATTATATTTTTCTGGCTTCCAGCACCAACGCCACACAGTCGGGCCTGCTCGCCGGCAGTTTGAAGGCCGGAGACGAAAGAAAAATCGTGGGGATCTCTGTTTCCCGAAACGAGAAAAGGGGGACGGAGGTGATATCCCGGAATCTGGAGGAATATTTTGGACGGTCAGGGGATATCCTCCCGGAAAACTATGGCAGCCGTATCTTTTTTACCGACAGATACATGGAAGCCGGTTACGGAACTTATTCCGAAAATGTGGCGGAGATCATCCGGAAAGTGTATGGTACCGACGGGATCCCTCTGGACATGACCTATACAGGAAGAGCGTTTTATGGTATGGTAAAGTATCTGGAAGAACATGAGATCAGAGGAAAGCGTATTCTGTTTCTTCATACGGGAGGAACACCGCTGTTTTTTGATTTTCTGGAACAGGAGGAGTGACTTCACCATGAAAAAACTTATGATCCTGGGCGCCAGCTATTCCCAGCTGCCCCTTTACGACGCCGCAAAAAGAATCGGAGCGTCCACGGTGGCGGTCAGTACGCCGGGAGACTGGCCGGGATTCGAAGCGGCGGACGAGATTTCCTATACAGATATATCCGATCCGGACGCCGTACTGGAAGCGGCCCGGAAACATAAAATAGACGGGATCGCAACATGCTGCCTTGACGCGGGAGTGCGGTCCATCGGCTATGTATGCGAAAAAATGGGCCTGAAAGGGATGACGGCGGAAGCGGCTGCGGTCAGCGGGAATAAATTCAGGATGAAAGAAGCGTTCATGGCCGGCGGAGTACGCTGCGCAAAACATATCTGTATCCATGATCCGTCCGAGCTTAAGGAAGCGGCCCGGAAGCTCAGGTTCCCGCTGGTGGTAAAAGCGGTGGACCTTATGGGAAGCAGGGGGATCTTCCGCTGCAATACCATGGAAGAGGTGCTGGATAATTATCAGAAAACCATGTCTGCCACCCGGCAGGCTTACTGCCTTCTGGAAGAGTTTATCGAAGGCGGGCTTCTGGGGTGCGAAGCCATGATGTATAACGGCAGGCTTCTCTATTGTCTGCCGAACAACACAGAAGTGTGTCAGAGCTATGTCCCCACACCGGTAGGACACTCTGTTCCCTACAAAAAACAGGACAGCCTGGGGCCTGAGGTGGAACGTCAGGTCCGTCTCGCCATACAGGCGGTGGGACTGGATAACTGTCCGGTAAACTGTGATCTGATCGAAAAGGACGGAGAGATTTATGTGATAGAGATCACCGGAAGAGCCGGGGGGACCTGCCTTCCGGAAATGGTGGGACTGTATTACGGGATCGACTATTATGAAGCCATCGCAAGGCTGGCTCTTGATATGTCTCCGGAAAAAATGTTCGCCGGGATCGCGCCGCATACGGCAAATCTTACGAGAACGCTGATCTCCTATCAAAAAGGGCTGGTCAGGGCGATCCATAATGAAAATCTGCCTTCAGAGGATATTATAGACCTGTCTTTCAATATTTCCCCTGGAGACAGAGTGAGGCGTTACGAAAATGGAAGAGACCGTCTCGGCCAGGTGATCCTGACCGGAAGAAACCTGGATACCTGCGAAAAAAGGCTGGAAGACATTTTGTCGAAAATTAACATTGAATTTACGGAATGATTGTGAGAGAATAACATGAGAAATGATCGGATTTCAAAGAAAACTATATTTTTTCTTCTCCATCTGAGCCTGTTGTTCAGCTCTCTCAGCGGAGTCTGTTCAAAAATGGCGTCTCGCTATACAGAGAATATCTTCTCTGTGCCGTTTGTTTTCTGGTTTGGACTTGTATTTGTGATTATGTTCGGTTATGCGCTGATCTGGCAGCAGATCCTGAAGAGAATGCCTCTTACGGTGGCGTACGCGAACAGGCCGGTGACTCTTATATGGGGGATCATATGGGGGGCGCTGATCTTCGGGGAGAAGATCACCTGGAACATGATAGCGGGAGCGGTTGTGATTTTTGCAGGCATCTGGCTGGTTACGGGAGAGAACGAAACGAAAGGCGGTGAAGGTATATGAACCGTCTGGAAATATCTGTATGTATCCTGCTTATATCCGTTTTTATTTCGTCTGTGTCTCAGATCATCCTGAAGAAAGCGGCGGGGAAGACATATAACAGTCCGGTCCGCGAATATCTGAATCCCATGGTGATCGGAGCATACGGCCTGTTTTTCTGTTCCGTAATCCTGACAATGCTTGCGCTGAAATACGTTCCCCTGTCTCTTTCGCCGATCCTGGAATCAACGGGATATATATTTGTATCAGGCCTGGGCTACTTTTTTCTGAAAGAAAGATTCAGCAGGCGGAAGCTGGCCGGGTTTGCCCTGATCCTTGCGGGAATCATTATTTTTAATCTGTAGATATCCTGCTTATATTAACAAATAGAAATGAGGAACATTTAGATGCTGGTTTCAATCGTCATACCCTGCTATAATTCAGAAAAGACTATTGGAAAAGTTGTGGAACTTGCTGTTGAGGAATTCCGGAAACTGGAAGGATATGAATGTGAGTTCGTACTGGTGAACGACTATTCCAGAGATGATACCTGGGGTTCTGTTCATGCGCTCACACAGAAATATCCCAATGTAAAAGGGATCAATCTGGCTAAGAATTTTGGTCAGCACAACGCGATCATGGCGGGACTGAATTATACGGAGGGAGATCTGATCATTGGAATGGACGATGATATGCAGAATCATCCGTCGCAAATCCCTCAGTTTCTGGAGAAGATAGAGGAAGGTTACGATATTGTTTTCGGCGTGTTTAAACAGAGACAGTTTTCCTGGTTTAAAAATCTCACAGGAGCCGTCAGCCGTTTCCTTTTGTGGCATCTTCTGGACCGGCCGAAACATATCCAGATGAGCAGCTTCTGGTGCTGCCGGCGGTATGTGAGGGATGAAGTGGTGAAGTATGACGGATATAACACCTTTCTCCAGGTGCTGTTTTTCCGTACTTCCCACAATATTGCAAATATAGAGATCGAACATTTTGAGAGAGAGGTGGGAACCTCCAACTATAATTTCCGGAAAGGACTGAAACTGTTTCTTTCCTGCCTGAATTTTACCGTAATTCCTTTAAGGGCGGCCACACTTTTCGGAACGCTTTTTTCCGCGGCGGGACTGATCGGCGCGGTGGTTGTTTTTGTGCGGAAGCTTCTGGATCCGTCCGTGGCCATCGGATGGTCCTCACTGATGTGCGCCATGCTGGCCCTGTTTGGAATTACTTTTCTGATGCTGGGAATCGTAGGAGAATATCTGGGTAAGCTGATGCTGAACATCAACAGGACTCCCCAGTATGTGATCCGTGACAAGGAGAATATAGATGAAGATTGATTTTAACAGACCCGCGATCGTGGGAAAGGAACTGGAATATATAAAAGACGCCGTAGACCAGGGGATGCTCTGCGGGGATGGCAAATATACAAAACTGTGTTCGTCATGGATGAAAGAACGTTTCCATGTGAATCAGGTATTTCTGACGACTTCCTGTACCCATGCACTGGAAATGGCGGCTTATCTCTGCGATATCCATCCGGGAGACGAGGTGATCATGCCTTCTTATACCTTTGTTTCCACGGCCGACGCCTTTGTTCTCAGAGGGGCGAAGATCGTGTTTGTGGATATCCGGCCGGATACCATGAATATAGACGAGAAGCTGATCGAACAGGCGGTCACAGAAAAAACAAAGGCGATCGTTCCTGTACACTACGCCGGCGTGGCCTGCGAGATGGATACGATCATGGAGATTGCCCGGAAGTACGATCTGAAAGTGGTGGAAGACGCGGCGCAGGGAGTGGAAGCCTATTATCACGGAAGAGCCCTGGGAACCATCGGGGATTTCGGATGCTACAGCTTCCATGAGACGAAGAATTATACTATGGGGGAAGGCGGAGCCCTTGTTTTCCAGGATAACTTTTTCCAGGAAAAAGCGGAGATCCTCCGGGAAAAAGGAACCGACAGAAGCAAGTTCTTCCGGGGCCAGGTGGACAAGTACCGCTGGATCGACTACGGTTCCTCCTATCTGCCGAGCGAGATGAACGCGGCTTATCTTTACGCCCAGCTGGAAGAATGTGAGAAGATCAACAGGAAGCGTCACCAGATCTATGATTACTATCATGAACATCTGGCGCCTCTGGAAGAAACGGGACTGATCGAGAGACCTTTTGTTCCGGAAGGAATTGAGCATAACGCTCATATGTATTATATTAAGGTTAAGGACCTGGAAACAAGAACACAACTGATCGCCTATCTGAAAGAAAACGGTATTTACAGCGCGTTCCACTATGTACCCCTTCACAGTTCTCCCGCGGGAATGAAGTTCGGAAGATTCAGCGGAGAGGACGTTTATACAACACGGGAAAGCGAGAGGCTTGTGCGGCTTCCCATGTTCTATAATCTTCCAATGAGCGATGTGGAATATATAGTGAAAAAGATACTTGAGTTTAGGTTTTAACGGAGGAAAGAAGAATGCTTGGAAAATTATGGAAGGCAGCAGCGGTATCGCTGGCGCTGATCCTGAGCTCATCGGTGACGGTGGGGGCGGTGACTGTGAATTTCGGAACGGCGGCGGCAGTGGCGACGGATAATATTCAGAACTGGCCGGCAGCGCCGGCTACTGTGTCCGAGACAGCCGTGCTGATAGACGCGGATACGGGAGCTGTCCTTTATGACAAAGGCATGGACGAGTACCGTTTTCCGGCGAGTACAACGAAACTGATGACGCTTCTGGTAGCGGTGGAAAACGCGTCTCCGAGGGCGCAGGTTACCTTTACCGAAACAGGAGTGCGTGATGTGACCTGGGACAGCAGCAATATCGGTATGCAGCTGGGCGAGACGATCACCATGAAGGACTGCTGGTATGCGGCTATTATTGAGTCTGCCAACGAGGTCTGCGCCCAGATCGCGGAGACAGTAGGCGGTACGGAAGCAGAGTTTATCAATATGATGAACGCGAAGGCGAAAGAGCTGGGCTGTACGAGAACTCATTTTGCCAATGCAGGCGGCCTTCCGGACGCCAACCATTATACAACCGCACACGATCTGGCGAAGATCATGCGTGCTGGACTGCAGAACGCCAGATTCCGCAAAGTGGTGGGAGCGGTAAACTATACGATCCCGGCTACGAATATGAGCGCTGCCAGAGGAATGCACACCCATATGCCCCTGATGGCGAGAGAGTCAAATCTTTATTATGAGGGCTGTATCGGCGGCAAGACAGGTTCTACACAGGACGCCGGACATACGCTGGTGGCGGCCGCCGAGAGAAACGGGCGGACATATATTGCGGTGACACTGCGTACCCAGGATCTGGGACAGAACTGCAATGATACCATCGCTCTTTTCGACTATGCTTTTAACAATTTTGATACCATAGACGTAAACGGGGTGAAGATGACGGTGCCCAAAGGCGTTACCGCCGCGGACCTTACCACCCAGTCGTTCGAAAGAAACGGAAACACCTTTGATCAGTATTATTACAACGGGCAGTTTGTAGGATACGCGCCTGCCGCTGCCGCAACGCCCACGGCGGCTGTGACGGCCGCCGCGGAGACTGTCTCCCCGGAAGGTGAAACACAGGCTGCCGACGGGACTGTCCAGACAGCGGAAACCGGAGAAACATCCGGATTACAGGAAATGCAGGGGACAGAAAGCGCAGTTCAGAATGCAGAAGAGGAGCAGGAAGGCCTTTCCGATACAGCGAAGCATCTTCTCATTGCCGGAGGGTGCATGGGAGTTCTTCTGATCATTCTTCTGATCGCGCTCTACATCAAAAACGGTTGATAAAAATACAGAAAGCAGCGCGCCGGCAGGGCGCGGCAAGGAGGAATTTATGAAGGGAATCATACTGGCGGGAGGATCAGGAACAAGATTATATCCGCTTACAAAAGCTATTTCAAAACAGATCATGCCGGTGTACGATAAGCCGATGATCTATTATCCGTTATCTACACTGATGCTTGCAGGGATCCGGGAAGTGCTGATCATTTCCACTCCAAGGGATCTCCCGGTGTTCCGTGATCTTCTTGAGGACGGAAGCCAGCTGGGAATGAAATTCGAATACGCAGTGCAGGAGCAGCCCAGAGGTCTGGCTGACGCCTTTATTATCGGGGCGGACTTTATAGGTTCCGATTCCGTTGCGCTTGTTCTGGGCGACAATATTTTTTACGGACAGAGTTTTACCCGCGTGCTGCGCAGCGTTCACGACCGCACGGAGAATGAGAAGGGCGCCACGATCTTCGGATACTATGTAAGAGATCCCAGAGAGTACGGCGTGGTGGAATTCGATGAAAACGGAAAAGCTCTCTCCATTGAGGAGAAGCCGGAACATCCGAAGTCAAACTATGCGGTTCCGGGGCTCTACTTCTACGATAACGACGTGGTGGAGATCGCGAAGAATGTGAAGCCGTCCGCAAGAGGCGAGATCGAGATCACCAGTATCAACAACGAATATCTGAGAAGAGGAACCCTGAAGGTGGAAACTCTGGGAAGGGGATTCGCATGGCTGGATACCGGAAATCACGATTCCCTTCTGGACGCGGCGGATTTCGTGGCGGCGTTCCAGAAACGCCAGGGACTGTATATCTCCTGTATTGAGGAGATTGCCTACAAGCGCGGCTTTATTACGAAAGAACAGCTTGTGGAACTGGCGCAGCCTCTTCTTAAGACTGCATACGGCAAATATCTGATCGAGATCGCGGAGGGATTATAAAATGGGAAAGATTACGGTAGAAACCTGTCATATCGAGGGGCTGAAAGTGATCACGCCCCAGGTGTTCGGCGATGAGCGCGGATACTTTATGGAGACATACAATTACAATGACTATAAAGCGGCGGGGATCGATATGGAGTTTGTCCAGGACAATCAGTCCAGCTCGAGGAAGGGAGTCCTGCGCGGACTGCATTTCCAGATCAATTACCCCCAGGATAAACTGGTCCGTGTTGTCAGCGGCGAGGTGTTTGACGTTGCGGTGGACTTAAGGGAAGGTTCTCCCACATACGGTCAGTGGTACGGGGTTCTTCTCTCCGCGGAGAACAAAAAGCAGTTTTTCATTCCCAAGAATTTCGCCCACGGTTTTCTGGTGCTTTCGGATTCCGCGGAATTCGCCTATAAGTGTACGGATTTTTATCATCCCAACGACGAGGGCGGACTGGCCTACAACGATCCGGATATCGGCGTGGAATGGCCCATACCGGAAGGCATGTCCCTGATCATGTCCGAGAAGGATCAAAAATGGGGCAGCTTTCAGGAATTCAGCAAAAACAGGGGTAAAAAAGATTGAGAAAAGAAGCGTCTCTGCCGGTGGAACTCTACCGGAACCGCCGGCTGGTGTTTTCACTTGCGAAAAACGACTTTAAAACAAAATACGCAGGTTCGTATTTCGGAACGGTCTGGGCGTTTATCCAGCCCATCGTGACGATCTGCGTCTACTGGTTCGTCTTCGGGCTGGCTCTCCGGAACGGCGCGGACAGAGGGGTGCCTTTTGTACTGTGGCTGGTGGCCGGACTGGTCCCCTGGTTCTTTATCCAGGAAGGACTTACCGGAGGCACGGCGTCTCTTCTGGAGTACAATTATCTGGTCAAAAAAGTAGTGTTCAATATCCGCATCCTTCCGGTGGTGAAGGTATTTTCGGCAGTATTTGTGCACTGCTTTTTCATAGTGATCATTCTGGTGATCTATACCTGTATGGGATATCCGCCGGATCTTTATGCCCTGCAGCTGATCTACTACAGTTTCTGTACGTTTATGCTGATCCTGGGGATCACTTATCTTACAAGTTCTGTGGTGGTGTTTTTCCGGGATCTCATGCAGATGATCAATATCGCCCTGCAGGTGGGGGTATGGGTGACTCCTATTATGTGGAATTTCAGCAATCTGGGACTGACCGGCATACTGACGGCGATCCTGAAGCTGAATCCTGTTTTCTATATTGTGCAGGGTTACCGGGATTCCCTCATCGATAAGGTGGGGATTTGGGAACATCCGGTCCTTACAGCGTACTTCTGGGCGTTCACGGTGATCGTCTTTATCCTGGGGACCAGACTGTTTAAAAAACTTCAGGTACATTTTGCCGATGTACTGTAAACGGAGAAGAAAATGAACGAATTTGCGATTCGGGTAAAACATCTGGAAAAGATGTACAAATTATATAACAAGCCTTCTGACAGACTGAGGGAGACTCTCGGGCTCCGGGTTCCGGTAAAAGAGCATTACGCCCTTAAAGACGTAAGCTTCGATGTGAAACGGGGAGAAACCGTGGGGATCATCGGCACCAACGGTTCCGGAAAATCCACGATCCTCAAGATCATCACCGGCGTATTAAATCCCACAAAAGGCGAAGTGGAAGTGGACGGGAGGATTTCCGCCCTTCTGGAGCTGGGCGCGGGATTCAATATGGAATATTCCGGCATCGAGAACGTGTATCTGAACGGCACCATGATGGGATTTTCCAGAGAGGAGATCGACGCCAGGCTTCAGGATATCCTGGACTTCGCGGATATCGGCGACTTCGTTTATCAGCCGGTGAAATCCTATTCCAGCGGTATGTTTGTCCGTCTGGCTTTCGCCGTGGCGATCAATATCGATCCCGAGATCCTTATCGTGGACGAGGCCCTTTCGGTGGGGGACGTGTTCTTCCAGGCGAAGTGCTACCGGAAGTTCGAGGAATTCAAGGCGCAGGGCAGGACGATCCTGTTCGTCAGCCATGATCTCAGCAGTATCGCCCGTTACTGCGACAGGGTAATCCTCCTGAATAAAGGCGTGAAGCTGGAGGAGGGTTCCCCCAAACAGATGGTGGATATGTACAAGCAGCTTCTGGTGGGCCAGGATCCGGCGAAAGCGGAGGAAGAGAAGCCTGCCGGACAGCCGAAGGAGAACTGGAACAGTCAGTTCCAGGTGAATCCCGATATGCTGGAGTACGGGAGTCGGCTGGCGGAGATCGTTGATTTCGCGGTCCTGGACGAGAAGGGAAGATGCACCAACACCATAGAGAAGGGAAGCACCTTTAAGATCAGGATGAAAGTGGCGTTTCGGGAGACGATCCAGGAGCCGATCATGGCTTTTACCTTTAAAGACATCAAGGGGACGGAGATCACGGGAACGAACACGCTTTTTGAAAAAGCAGCGGTGGAACATTCCGACGCCGGGGACGTATGTACGGTGACTTTTACCCAGGACATGTACCTCCAGGGCGGCGAGTATCTTCTTTCATTCGGATGTACAGGATACAAAGACGGCGAATTCACGGTTTTTCACCGGCTTTACGACGCCTGTAACGTAACTGTGGTTTCGGCAAAAAACACGGTTGGTTTTTACGATATGAATTCCGCCGTGGAGATTGATTGCGGGGAATGACTATGAAAAAAAAGATCGGACAGGTGATCCTGGATGACAGATTTTATCCGGGGAAAGACTTATACAGCGACGGGGCGGTGGAGGACGAGCTTCTTGAAATTGCGGAAAAATATCCGGAAGAGGAGCTGAACCGCGTCATTGCAGAGAGGAAAAGCTGGCCTGTGCTCTATCATTTTTCCCATGTGCGGGAGAATATCTTAAGCTGGCTTCCTTTTACAGGAGAAGAGAGCGTGCTGGAGATCGGATCCGGCTGCGGAGCGGTGACGGGAGCTCTCTGCGCCCGGGCAAAAAAAGTGACCTGTATCGAGCTGTCGCGAAAGAGAAGCATGATCAACGCGAAGCGCCACAAAAACTGCGAGAACCTGACCATTCTTCTGGGAAATTTTCAGGAGATCGAGAAAAATCTCAAAGAGCAGTATGATTACATTACCCTTATAGGAGTTTTTGAATACGGGGAAAACTATATTGACAGCGACAGTCCTTTTGTGGATTTCCTCAAGACGGTCGCCACTCATCTGAAACCGGGAGGAAAGATCGTCCTGGCGATTGAAAACAGGTTCGGGCTGAAATACTGGGCAGGCTGTACGGAGGATCACTTCGGAACGCTGTTTGAGGGCCTGGAGGGATATCCTGTTACCAGCGGCGTGAAAACTTTCACAAAAAAAGAACTTTCCGCTATTCTGGAAAAAGCAGGCGGGCTGAAAGCCTCCTGGTATTATCCTTTCCCGGACTACAAACTTCCCGCCGCGATATATTCAGACCGCCGGCTGCCCCAGAAGGGGGAACTGAACAGGGTGGAGACCAATTACGACAGGCTGCGCCTGCAGCTTTTTCAGGAATCGCCGGTTTACGATTCCCTTCTGGATAACGACCTGTTTCCGGAGTTTTCCAATTCTTTCCTTCTGCTGATCGGAAGGGAGGAGACGGAGATTCCGGAGGTTTATGTGAAATTTTCCAATGAGAGAGATCCCAGGTTCGCGCTGCGCACGGAGATCTGCCAGAAAGGGAAATATGCCAGATATGTGAGGAAGACGGCGGATACTGCAGCCGCGGAGGCCCATATCCGGAATCTGGAGAATATCCGCAGAGAACTGGCCTCTCTCTATGAAAAGACAGGTATGGAGCTGAATAACTGCCGTCTGGACAGAGACGGGATCAAGCTGGAATATCTGGAGGGGATCACTCTGGAGGAGAAGCTGGACGAGCTTCTGGCAAAAGGAGAGATGGAGAAGCTGGAGGAACTTTTCTTCTTCTATCTCAAAAAGATCGAACATATACACAGCAGAGACGCTTTCCGCAAAACCCGGGAGTTCATGGATGTGTTCGGAGACGCGCAGCTTCCGGAAGGACTCCGCGCAGGCGGTATTTCCAATATCGACGTTGTTCCCGCCAATATTCTGATCCAGGAGGACAGAGTAGTGGTGCTGGACTACGAGTGGACGTTCCGTTTCCCGGTTCCCTGCCATTTTATCATGTACAGGATGATCCACTATTATCTGGAGAGCGACGGCAAGCGCCGGATGCTGAAGGAGCGGAATTTCTACGGCAAAGCGGGGATCACGGAAGAGGAGCTGAAGATATACGCGGAAATGGAAAAAGCTTTTCAGGCGTATATCCAGGGCCGGAACGTGTCGCTTCTGTCCATGTATGACGAGATATCTCCGGGAAAAGTGGAGATCCTGCCTTACTATGAACGGATGCGGGCGGCAGCGGCAGAGAGGAGACTGCAGGTGTTTTATGACAGGGGAGCGGATTTCCGGGAAGAGGATTCCGCATGTATCCCCATGGGAAAACACGGGATATCCACGGAACTGAAGATCCCGAAAGGGGTTCGCAGGATGCGTCTGGATCCGGGAGAGGCGGAAGGAGGCCTTGTTCTTAAAAAGCTGCGCTATGAAAACGGCAGACCGGCTGATTTTTCCTCCAACGGCTTTCCTATTGGAGACGGCATATATTATTTCGGCGCGGGAGACCCCCAGTTTATTCTGGAAAATATTCCCGACGGCGTGAGAAAACTGCAGATTGAAATAGAAATTATGAGAGAACAGGACGCCAGGGAAGCTTTCTGGAAAGGATTTTCCCGCATATCCGCGGAGAAAGATGCGGAGATCAGGACTCTGAAAGAAAAGATCCGTCAGATGGAAAATACAAAAGTATGGAAACTGTACCGGAGCATAAAGAAGAACTGATCTTTTCAGAGATATCGCTGGCTGAGGATGGAACATGGAAGAACTTCGTTTCAGTATAGATGAAGAAAAATATGACGACCGCCGCGGACAGGTGCTGAGCCTGTCCGGCTGGTATGCCGCGCCGGGGAACAGGAAATTCAGTTTTTGCCTTCTTGGAGACGGAAAAGAAAGGATTTCTCTGCCGGAACCGGAACACTTTGCGCGGCCGGATGTGGAAAAAGCTCTGAATACGCAGTTTGGAGATTTCCTTCCGGGTTTTGCCCTTCATATTTCCTGCGCGGAAAAGCTGGCGGAGAGGTTTCAGACGCTGGAACTTTTTCTGACGGCGGAGGATGAGAAGATTTCTGTGTGGAAAAAGGACAGAAAAGAACTTCAGGATTTTCTGCGGCAGAGTCTGCTTGAATATCATATAGACCGGGCGGAGGTGCTCTATGATACCATGGTGGAGATCCAGGGCTGGGCTGTGGACCAGAGAGGATACGCGCAGATCGAATTTCACCGCGGGGACGGAAGCCTTCTTCCGTGCAGAATGACAAGAGGCCGCCGGCCGGACGTGGTAGAGCGGCGGAATCTGGACGACGGGTATAAAGAGCAGGAGATCGGCTTCCGGATCTCCACAACAGTGGAAGAGACGGGCGGAAAAAAAGCAGTCCTGAAATTCCTGGGAAGCTTCGGCGAACAGACATATGAAATTGATATACAGGAACTGAGAAAAGAAAAAAAGAAAAAAGGTCTTTCGGGACGTTTCCGCAAAGGCGGAGCGGAGGACGGACAGGATTATGAGGAGTGGAGAAAACGGCGCCTGCCGGGATTTTCCACATTGTGGAAAGAGAAAAGAACGGTATTTCCCTCCATGCCGCTGGTAAGCATCGTCATCCCCCTTTACTGTACGCCCCTTCCCTATCTGAAAGAACTGATCGATTCCGTGAGGAAGCAGACATACAGGAACTGGCAGCTCTGTCTGGCGGACGGAAGCCCGGACGAAAAGATCCGTGAATACCTGCACAGGAATTACGGACGGGAAAAGCGGATCTCGTATATGAAGCTGAAGCGCAACGGCGGGATCTCCGCAAATACCAACGCGGCTGTGTCCCTGGCAAGAGGGGAATTTCTGATGCTCTGCGATCATGACGATACCCTGGAGCCGGATGCTCTCTTTGAGATCGTGAAGGCGCTGAACGAGAATCCCCGGGCCGATGTGGTATATACGGATGAAGATAAAGTGAGCATGGACGGACAGCATTATTTCGATCCTCACTTCAAGCCGGATTTTAATCTTTTCCGTTTGCGGGAGAACAATTATATCTGCCATATTTTCGCGGTGCGAAAGACGGTGGCAGAGAAAGCGGGGCTGTTCCGTCCGGAGTTCGACGGGGCCCAGGATTATGATTTTATTTTCCGGTGCTGTGAAGAAGCGGAAGAGATCGTTCATATCCCGAAAGTGCTTTATCACTGGCGCTGTCATATGGAATCCACTGCGGCGGATCCCGCGAGCAAGATGTACGCCTATGAGGCGGGGAAACGCGCGGTGGAGGAACATTATCAGCGCTGTCATATTGAGGCGGAAGTGGAGATGACGGAGAGACCGGGATGGTACAGAAGCCGTGTGGAGATCAAGGGAAGACCGCTGATCTCCATCATCATCCCAAATAAGGATCATATCGGGGATCTGGAACTGTGTCTTTCCTCTCTGACAGAAAGATCCACATGGGACAACTACGAGGTCCTTGTGGTGGAAAACAACAGCGAGCGGGAAGATACGTTCGCATATTATGAGAAGATCCCGGAAAGATATCCCGGAGTCCGGGTGATCGTGTGGGAAAAAGAATTTAATTATTCCGCCATCAATAATTTCGCGGCGGAGCAGGCCGCGGGAGAATATCTCCTCTTTCTGAACAACGATGTGGAGATCCTCACGCCGCAGTGGATGGAAGAGATGCTGATGATCTGTCAGCAGGATCAGGTTGCCGTGACAGGCGCGAAACTTTATTATCCTGACGATACGATCCAGCATGCGGGAGTCGTGCTGGGCCTGGGCGGGATCGCCGGACATATCATGTGCAGGGCCTCCGGGGAGGACGCGGGATATTTCGGCAGGATGATCAGCGTGCAGGAGATCAGCGCGGTGACAGCCGCCTGTATGCTTGTGAAAAAATCGGATTTTCAGGCGGTGGGAGGCTTTGACGAAAGTTTCCGCGTGGCTTTTAACGATATCGATCTGTGTATGAAAATGAGGGCGGAAAACAAAAAGGTTGTTTTTACCCCTCACGCCGAACTGTATCACTATGAGTCAAAATCCAGAGGTCTGGAGGATACTCCGGAGAAACAGTTCCGCTTTGACAAAGAAGTGAGACGTTTTCAGGAGAAATGGGGAAAAGAACTGGAAAAAGGAGATCCCTTTTATAATCCGAATCTGTCGGTGACGGAAGGAGACTGCTCGTTAAGAGCCGGTACCGACAGATAACGTCCCTTCTCTTAGAGAAGACTGAGAAATGAGGTTTTGATATGGCGAGAGAGATTTTTGAAGTAACGAAAGACCGTTTTCATCTGAAGGATCCCTGCTGTTATATCCTGCAGGGGACCTGGCCGAAGGAGGCGAAGATGCGCGCCTGCCTGGACGACTCGGAAGTGGAGTCGGAAATCCAGAAGCTGGAAGTGGTCAGCGCCCTGGAACGTTTCAAGGATCCGGATCTTATGAGAGGCGAGCGGATCACAGCGGCGGTGCGGCTCCCGGAATCTCTGGACGGATTTCAGAAACTTACCATATATGCGGATATGCCGGACAGAACATTCAGCTGGTTTACAGTGCCGGTAAAGGAACTGGAAAGACGCCGGGGAAGGCCCCAGTTCTTTATCGAAGAGGAAAAAGTACAGAAGGGTTTTGTGAGGATCCGGGGCTGGGTAGCTGCCGATGTGCCGGTGCGTATCCAGATTTTTGATGAAAATAAACAGAAAGTGCAGGCGGAGATCCTGCGCACAGAAAGAGTAGATGTGGAACAGCTTTACGAGGAGACGGAGATCCGGGACAAAACAGGATTTTTTGTGGAGCTGACCAATATTACCGGGAAACTGCTTTATATGGTGTTCTACGCCGGGGACAAAAAATCCGTGCATATCGTTCATCTCCAGCCGGCAGTGGTATTCCGGAAAAAAATAGAGAAGTACGCGAAAAAAGGGATACGTTACTGGAGAAGCCAGGGAAGCGCCGCGCTGGCGGGAAAGATCGTTTCCAAGGTAAAAACAGCGTCCACCAGAGAGATACCCTATCAGAAGTGGATCCTGCGCCATCTGCCGGGCCCCAGGGAACTGGAGAAACAGCGCCATGAGAAATTTGAATATCAGCCGAAGATATCCATTGTGGTGCCGCTCTATAAAACTCCGGAGAAATATCTCCGCCAGCTGGTGGATTCTGTCCGTGAACAGACTTATCCCAACTGGGAACTGTGCCTTTCCGACGGAAGCGGCGAATCGTCTCCTCTTTCCAGGCTGCTGGACGAGCTGGAGAGATCGGATAAGAGGATCCGCGTGGTGCGCAACGGCCGGGCGCTCAGGATTGCGGAAAACACCAACGCGGGTATGGAGGCGGCCACGGGAGATTTTATCGCCTTTGCCGATCATGACGATGTGCTGACGCCTCACGCGCTGTACCAGTGCGTAAAGGCCCTGAACGAGAACAGGGAGATCAGGCTTCTTTATTCCGACGAGGACAAAATGTCCATGGACGGACATAAATTCTTTCAGCCTCATTTTAAACCGGATTACAACCCGGATCTTCTCTGCACGGTGAACTATATCTGCCACCTGTTTGTAGTGAGAAGAGACGTGGTAGATCAGGTGGGACTGTTCCGTCCGGAGTTTGACGGGGCCCAGGATTATGATTTTATTTTCCGCTGTGTGGAGGCGGTGAAGCCGGAGGAAATATATCATATTACGAAGATCCTCTATCACTGGAGATGCCATGAGGATTCCACCGCGGAGAACCCGGAGAGCAAGACCTATGCTTTTGAGGCGGGGAAAAGAGCCATCGAGGCTCATTACGAGAGGACAGGGATCCGCGCGGAGGTGTTCCAGGGAGAATTCCTGGGGCTGTACCGTACAAAATTTATCCGGGATCATGATCCGCTGATCTCCATCATCATCCCCAATAAGGATCACACAGACGATCTGAAACGGTGTATGGATTCCATTGACAGTAAATCCACCTATCAGAACTATGAATATATCATTGTGGAGAATAACAGCACGGAGGAAAAAACTTTCCGTTTCTATAAAGACCTGGAAGAAAACCATCCCAAAGCCAGGGTGGTATACTGGGACAGAGAGTTCAATTATTCCGCCATCAATAATTACGGCGCTTCTTTTGCGAGGGGCGAGTACCTGCTTCTCCTGAATAACGACACAGAGATCATAAACGAGGACTGCCTGGAGGAACTTCTGGGCTACTGTATGCGCGGCGACGTGGGCGCGGTTGGCGCCAGAATGTACTATGAGGACGATACCATCCAGCATGCCGGCGTTGTGATCGGCTTCGGCGGCATTGCGGGACACTGCTTCGTGCTGCAGCCCAGAGGCACCACGGGATACTGCCATAGGATCATCTGTGCCCAGGATTACAGCGCGGTGACGGCGGCCTGCATGTTGGTGAAAAAATCCGCTTTCGACCAGGTGGGCGGACTGACGGAAGAACTTGCGGTCGCTTTCAATGACATTGATTTCTGCATGAAGCTTCGCGCGGCGGGATACCTGATCGTATATAATCCTTACGCGGAACTTTATCATTACGAGTCCAAATCAAGAGGACTGGAGGATACGCCCGAGAAGGTGGCAAGATTCAACAAGGAGATCGCGACTTTTGAAAAACGCTGGCCGGATATCATGCGGGACGGGGATCCCTACTACAATCCCAATCTTACGCTGAAGAGCCAGGATTTTTCCCTGAAACGTATTTAGAGGAGGTTCTTATGAAAGTATTGGTAACAGGTGTAAAAGGACAGCTGGGGCATGATGTGATGAATGAGCTTGCGCTCCGGGGATATGAAGGCGTCGGCGTAGATGTGGACGAGATGGATATCACAGACGAAGCCGCAGTGCGCAGAGTGATCGGCGAAGTCCGTCCGGACAGCGTGGTGCACTGCGCCGCGTGGACGGCGGTGGACGCCGCGGAGGATCAGGTGGATATCTGCAGGAAGGTAAATGTGAACGGAACGGAAAACATCGCGAAGATGTGCGGGGAACTGGATGTCCCCATGATCTATCTCAGCACGGACTATGTGTTCGACGGACAGGGCACACGGCCCTGGGAGCCGGACGATCCTGTGGTGCAGCCCCTGAACGTGTACGGACAGAGTAAATACGAGGGAGAGCTCGCGGTACAGAAGTATACGGATAAGTATTATATCGTCCGTATCGCGTGGGTGTTCGGCGTAAACGGAAAGAATTTCATCAAGACCATGCTGAATCTGGGGAAAACCCACGACAGTCTCACCGTCGTCAGCGACCAGATCGGCACGCCCACCTATACCTATGACCTGGCGAAGCTTCTGGTGGATATGCTGGAAAAAGAAGAGTACGGGATCTATCACGCCACGAACGAGGGCGGATACATTTCCTGGTATGATTTTGCCGTGGAGATCTTCCGCCAGGCCGGTATGGAAGTAAATGTTAAGCCGGTAACTTCCGCGGAATATCCTGCGAAGGCAAAACGCCCCTTCAACAGCCGCATGGAGAAGAAGAAACTGACAGAGCACGGATTTACCAGACTTCCGGACTGGAAGGACGCCCTGGAACGGTATCTGAAAGAGATTATGTAAGAACTGCTTGCAGGCAGACGGCAAAGAGCGCAGGCGCGTGATGCGTCCTTTGTTCTTTGCCGTATTTTCTATTTTCCTCGCGGGAAAAACAGAACAGAAAAAGTGAGATGAAAAAATGGAAAAAATTACGGCGCCGGGAAGGGCGTTTTTTGGCAAAGACCGGAAAAAGACAGAAGCGGGAAATTATGTTATACTTCTGGGGCTTCTGCTTGTAAGCTGCATGATCATATTCTTTGATTATCTGTTCGGAAACCAGCTTATGATCTTTAACGACATCGGCAGCGATACCTGGCAGCAGTATATCATGAATTATACCAGCATCGTGAACCATCTGCGGGACGGGGATTTCGCGCTGTGGGATTTTACAAACGGACTGGGAGTAAATATGTTTAATTTCAATCTGTTTGATCCCTTCCTGATGCTGCTGTACGGGATCGGAGTGGTGCTTGGACCGGCTCATATGCTGATCTATGTCAATGTGATCCAGGTGCTGAAGATCCTCGCCGCCGGCGCGGCGTTTTACTGGTTTCTGTCTCAGTTTACTTTCAGCAGACAGGCAAAACTGGCTGTTTCCTACGTATATGGACTGAACGGCTTTCTTCTGGTATGGGGACAGCATTACCAGTTCGGAACGGCGGTGGTTTATCTGCCCCTTCTGTTTTTGTTCTGTGAGAAATTTATCCGAAAGGAAAAAGGCAGAAGATTTTTCCCGGTGATGGTATTTCTCTGCGGGATCTACAGTGTATATTTTACTTATATGTGTCTGGCGGCCACAGGGCTTTATCTTTTCTTCCGCGTGCTGATGCCGGAGAATATGAAAACAGGAGAAAGAGCCAGGCTGTTCCTGGCCGGATGCGGGCAAATGATCCTGGGACTCGGAATGAGTCTCGCCGTCTTTCTGCCTATGGCAGCCGTACTCCTCAACGTATCCTCCAGGCTGAGCGGTGAGGGGGCGGGGGTCCTGGAATGGCTCCGAAGCTGCTTTACCCCATACTCGGATAATTTCTACCTGTCTCTTCTGAAACGGATATTTTCCTGCAATCTGCAGAACGGATACGGACTGGCAAAAGGTCCTCAGGATTATGTGATGAATTATTATGAGGATCCGCTGCTGTTCTGTTCCGCCCTTGCCGTTTTTCTGAACGTGCAGTTCCTTGTGGTCCTGAGAAGGGCGGAAATGCCGAAACGGGCGAAGCGGGTATTGTACGCGGCGGCGGCGCTGATCGTTCTGGCGGTGGCTTTTCCTGTGGGAGGAACCGTATTTAATTATTTCACGAAACCCACCCAGAGGTATACCTTTGTACTGATGCCGGTGATCCTGCTTGTGACGGCCTGGATGTGGGATTACCTGCGAAAAGGGGGAAAACTGAACCTGATCCTTCTCATCGCGGTGAGCGCACTGATGGGATGGGCGTATCTGGAAGGTTGGGATCAGGCGGGATTTGAAGAATATAAAAGAAATATCCTGATCCTGGCCGCGGCGGGGATCGTCACGGTGATCTGTCTTTTCACCCTTACTTTTATCAAAGAGAAGACCCGGCGGAAAGCGGTTATGGGAATTCTGGGACTGGCGCTGGCGGTAAATATGATCTCCGACGGCGCGACAGACTATCAGGCGAGAGTGACAATGAAAAAGACGGACACTCCGGCGGAGATCATGGCCGAAGAGACGGAGAAGTATGAGGAAGACAGAAGGTCCGACGACCTGGAGATCCGGTACCGCGCGGAGATGGAAAAACCTCAGGATTTCTTCCGGGAAATGTACCGTGTGGATCTTCAGGACGCGCTGGATTATCTGGAAGAATACGACAGTGAATTTTACCGGGTGGAGAAGGACTACATTTCCGGAACGGTGGCGATGGATTCCTCGGCCCAGGGATACAGGGGGATTTCCACTTACAATTCTGTGATGAACGGATATGTGAAGGATTTCGTGGAGACCTGTGTTCCGGAACTGTTCTTTGCAGATTACAACCACTATACATTCTGGAATCATGTGGAGGATAACCGTCTGGCCGCGTTCCTGGGAATCCGCTACATCCTGTCCGGAGACGGAAATCCCGATGAAAGCGAGTGGAAGCTTCTGGACAAAGTGGGAAGTCTCTATATCCATGAGAACGCGCTGGAAGCAGATACCGCCCATTTCTACACAACGGCAATCTCAGAGGACAGCCTGCGGGAACTGTGCGCGGAAGAGACAAGAGACCTGCTCCTGGAAGGCGCTATTGCCCTGGAAGACGGGGAAGACGTGGATTCCATGGAGGAATTCGACGCGCTTATCTCCGGCGGAGAGATGGAGAATGGGAACACGCAGAACGGAGAATCCGCGGACGTCGGGGAGAAAGCTGCCGGAACGCCGGAAGAAGCATCGTACGTCACACTGGACGCTCCGGAAAAAGACTCCCGCATCACAGGATCCATCCATGCGGAGAATGAAGGCTACGCCCTGTTTATGATCCCTTATGAGGACGGATGGGAACTTACCATCGATGGCGAGGAAGCAGAGCTGTTAAGAGGCGACATCGGCTTTCTGGCCTGCGAGGTGCCGGAAGGAGACCATACCCTGGAACTTACCTTCCACGCCCCGGGCCTTATGGAAGGGGCGGCAGGCAGCGCGGCGTGCTGGGCGGCGTTTGCGATCTTATGCGTGACTCCCGGGATAAAAAAGAAGAGGAAGAGTATGAGAAGGATGTAACCTCCCGAAAATAAGAGCTGGAAACTGAAAAAAATGAGTCTTATCGAATTACCGTCAGGTGTTCGATGAGACTCATTTTTTCTGAAAATATTTTAGTTTCTAAAATCCTGGTCAAGCATTTGCTGGGCTCTTTCCAGTGCTTCATTGGCTGTTAACAGACCAGACATAACATTCTTTACCGCAGTTCCAATAATATTCAGGAAACGTTTTTCATCAAAGGGGCTGAGATTCGAGTCGGGCAGTCTCTTGGTACGGGAAAGGGGGAAACAGTCCTTGGAAAACTCCAGCCAGGGGAATGTATTGATAATATCGTATTTGTTATAGGTCTTGATACAGGGAGAAACACTTCCAAGTGCTGCCATGGCCGAAGCTACAGGTTCCCGGGTAAGCCATTTAATAAAAGCGAGAGCGTTCTGGGGATGCCGGCTGTATCGGGAAACTGCCAGAGATCCCCCTCCATAAATTGGATTTCCTCCGGGAATCATACCAAACCCAACATTTCCTACGATTTTTGAACTGTACCCTAGAATTTCAGATGCATAATTGCTGAAATTAATCATCATAGCCACATTTCCGTTTGCAAATTCTTTTGCTGTATTTGTCCACCATTTTGAAGGTTTGCCGGGGGCATATCGCTGCGCTTCCACAAGTTCTTCCAACGCTTTTTTTCCAAGGTCGTTATTGATAATAATTCTTCCGTCCTGATTATAAAGATTGTCATGATGGCTGAAAAAGCGGGCAAGAAATTCTGTTGCCGCAACGCCTGTATTTCCCAGAGTGAGATTTGTTCCATATCTTACATCACAGTCAAGCTCGCTGCATTCTGTAAAAAAAGCCGCAATCTGGTTAAACTCTTCAAAGGTTTCGGGAAGTTTTAATTCCTGACGGTATTTTTCCTGGTAGATTCTTTTCACAACGATACTTTCGAAGAGATCTTTTCTGTAAAAAAGAAGCTGTGAACTGGGGGAAACAGGGAGGGCGTAAATTTTGCCCCGTACATAACTGTACTTGTCTTCCAGTGTCGGCAGATACTCAGAGAAAACTTCTTTTATAGCAGGGTCTATTTCTTCCAGAGGAAGCAGAAGGCGTTCGGCGAACCATGAGAGCCAGGTGACATCGATACGGAAAATATCATACAAACTTGACATAGCAGGATCAGCGAACTGTTCGTAAATTTCATCATAAGAGAAAACAGATATTTTGACTTTTGTTCCTGTCTTTTCAGTGTAAAACTGAGCCATGCCCTGCATTATAATGGATTCCGGACTGTCCAGGGCAAGAATGTTAAGACAATCAGCCTGATCGTTTTGGATATCTATATTTTTCCAGTTGCGTTCTCCGTCATTTTCAAAAATATGATCCAAAGAAGAGCTTTCTGATTCTGAATGTATGATATCCGAGGCTACTTCTCGGCCCAGAAGACTGTAATTCAGTTCATATTTTTTAAAATCTTTTTCGGGCAGGGAAACTACAGGTGAAAGGGTGTGAATATCCACCTGTTTTTCTGAAAAAAAGGATTGCATGAGTGGTCTTATTTTTTCAGCAAAACCTATGTTGGTAGTTACGATCACGTCGATTTCTTCATCGCCCGCAAAGAGATTTAGAATACTGTGAGAAACCTGATCGATATCTGTTGAAACTTTCAAAAGATTGCCATGAAACTCTTTGTCTGTTTCTTCCAGAAATCCTTTTAAAAATTCGGCTTCGTTGGAAAATCTTGCGGATTCCGTTACCAGCACAATGTTGCGGTATTTTTTTGTCAGTATTTTGCGGGCAATGTGATTTCCGGCGAGTTTGTAATCAAATCCATAGTAATCAGCCTGAAATCCGGGACGTCTTTCTACAAAACGCACATTGTTAAGACCGGAATGCTGATACACATTATCTTTATAATTGAGACAGGTGATAACGGCCATGCCACAGACCATGACAGATTTTGCCTTCTGGATCATCTCCTGCTCAGTCTGAGGGTTGTTGTTTGAGATATAAAGTTCGGTAGAATAACCGTTTCTTTCGGCATAATATTTCAGACTGTTATAGAATTCTCTGTATTGCTTTGACTCAACGGTGGGAAGAATAACACCGATAATTTTTCCAGAGCCTTTCCGCAGTATTCTTGCCTGTTCATTAATTGTATATCCCAGTTTTCGGGCGGCTTCTTCGACAATCCGAATTTTTTCACTGCTCACATTTCCTTTTCCATTTAATACATTGGATACAGTGCCCTGAGATACTCCTGCTAATTTTGCTACATCGAGAATAGTTGCCATAAATCCCCCTGTTTGTGCTTTTTATAACGTTTTAATAAATTATATAACATTTTTCCTGTTTTTGCATATATTTTTTTGATGAAAATATA